>TARA_R110002050_G_scaffold350_11_pt1 | contig 16570 bp, 10 predicted proteins | sample TARA_R110002050 | Tara Oceans TARA_R110002050 (sample SAMEA4396988) | marine metagenome | biome: Polar Biome; feature: [DCM] deep chlorophyll maximum layer (ENVO:01000326); material: water (ENVO:00002006), including particulate matter (ENVO:01000060) such as... | depth 25 m
GGGATTGGGCAGATATGCTGGATTTTAATGGTGTTGTGCACGACTTCTGTAATGGCTCAATCTGTTCAGCATACAGTTTCGGGCAATATAACGTCCTCTGAAGATGGAATGCCTTTGCCAGGGGTCAGTATCGTATTAAAAGGGACTATCCAAGGGGTGTCATCCGATTTTGACGGCAACTACAGTATCAATGTGCCCAACGGTAATGGTACGCTTGTTTATTCCTATTTAGGTTTTGAAACTCAGGAAGTAGCTGTTAATGGAAGGACTACGGTGAGTATCTCCCTAGAACCTGGCGCGCAAGCCTTGGATGAGGTAGTGGTAACTGCCTTAGGTATCAAAAGGGAGGACAAGTCTTTAGGGTATTCCGTTGAAAATGTAGCCGGGGAGGAATTGACCAGGGTTGCCCAAGAGAACGTATTGAATTCCCTATCCGGTAAGGTAGCCGGGGTTACCCTGAACTCTACCGGAGGTACGGGTTCTTCGGTAAGTATGGTTATTAGGGGGGCAATCTCCTTAAGTTCGGACAACCAGCCATTATTCGTGATAGATGGGGTGCCCATTGCCAACTCGGTAAATAACGTGGGTGGATTCGGTAACGATAACCGTGTGGATTATGGTAATGCCATCTCGGATTTGGATCCCAATAGTATTGAGAATGTCAGTATTTTGAAGGGTCCTAGTGCAGCAGCCTTGTATGGTTCTAGAGCTGGTAATGGAGTGGTATTGATCACGACCAAAAAAGCCAACGAAAAAGAAAAGATGAAAGTGAATTTCACGTCCAATACCGTCTTTGATGTTCCTTATAAATATTTGGAGCAACAGACACGATTTGCCTCAGGGTATTTTTCCTTTTCCCCAGAATCTCAGGGTGGAAGTTATATAATGCCGGCAATAGCGCTTTCTGGAGGTAACTCGGGCCCGGAATTGGATAAGGGGTATTTTGCGGTGCAATGGAATGCACCTTTGGATGCCAATGGAGTTCCTATTCCTACAGAATTAAAATCTTATCCCAATAATATTAAGAATTTTGTTCAGACAGGAATTACTACCACCAATAGCTTAACGGTAACCAATAGTACAAAAGCGTTGAATTATAGATTGGGGGTGACCAACATGGAAAATACCGGTTTGATACCAAATTCTGATGTAAACAGAAATAGTTTTTCATTGTCCGCTACATCCAATTTAAACGATAAATTGGAGATTAGTACCAATGTAAACGTAGTTCATAGCTTTGCCGATAATAGGCCGGCTTCCAACAGGGGGGCCAATCCTTTACAATGGGCTTACGCCATGCCGGCCAATATAGATATTAGGAGCATTAAGGATTACGATTTGCCCGGTACCGATGTGTTGAGCCTTTCCAATGATTATAACAATCCATATTTCTTGGCCAATGAGGTAAATAATAGTTATTCAAGATATAGGGTGTTTGGAAATATGGCCTTGGATTGGAAATTATCCCCTTCCTTTAATATTAGGACCAGTTATAATTTAAATAGCTATAACCAGACCCAGGAAACTAAAATGTCTCCAGGATACAGCGGGGAGACCAATAATGGTACTTATGGTATTTCCAAGACCGATGGGGTAGAAACCAATGTGGATCTTTTGGCTACTTATACCAAGGAATTTGGAGATTTTGATATGACAATTTCTGGAGGTGGTAACCTAATGTATCAAAAAAGTACGGGGATCAGCAACTCTGCAGCTTCAAAAGTGGGTCTTGTTGTACCCGACCTATTTACGATTAGTAACATTGCCCCAACAGCTTTGGTATATTCCAGTTATATGAGTGAGCGAGGAATCAACAGTGTTTATGCTTTGGGTAATTTTGGATTTAAGGATATGTTGTATTTGGATGTTACCGCAAGGAACGATTGGTCCAGTACATTGCCTGTAGAAAATAGGTCCTATTTTTATCCTTCGGCTTCCCTAAGCTTTTTGTTGAGCGAAGTGGTGGATATCCCCAAAGTTGATCTTTTTAAACTTCGTGGAGGTTGGGCCAGAGTTGGTAACGATACCAGTCCATATCAGTTAGGGGCTTATTATAACAATGCAGGTCAATGGGACAATGCGGTACTTTACAGTGCACCAGGTGGTTTAAGTACCCCTACCTTGGAGCCTGAAGAAGCCACTTCAAAAGAATTTGGTGTGGATTTGACCATGTTCAGCAACAGATTCCGGTTTGAAGGAACTTATTACACCGTGGAAAATAGAAATCAAATTGTTCCCAGTGTGCCAATCCCAGGGTCTTCGGGCTATAGTAGCGTGAGTATTAATGCCGGGGTTTTGGAAAGTAAGGGTTACGAACTTTCTTTAGGAATTACTCCTATAAGGACAGATAACTTTAATTGGGATTTAAACTTGAACTATACTACCAATGAATCAAAAGTTTTGGCCTTGGCAGATGGAGTGGATTATATAGAGTTTTGGAGCGAGAACAAGAGTGTATCCAGAGGTTATGTAGCCAATCCGGCCACGGGTGAGGACGGTTTGGTAGGGAACTTGTATTCTCCCAAGATCCAAAGGGTGACCGATCCCAATTCCCCTTATTTTGGATATCCAATGTTGGGTGAAGGTGAGGATGCTGAATGGTTGGCCGAAGAGGAAAGGGTGAAGGTAGGAAACTATAATCCTGATTTTGTAATGGGACTACAGTCCAGTTTTTCCTATAAGAACTTCTCCTTGAATATGACTTTCGACTGGCGTTCTGGTGGACAGTACATGTCACAGACCTCCAGATATATGACAGAGGATGGTTACAGTCAACAGTTGTTGGATAATTTGATAGATCCGGGAATTACAGAAACCGGTCCTGAATTGAAACAATGGGTACTGGATAATGCAGATCTTTTAATCTATGGCGAAAACTTTATCTCTATTGGAGGCCCTCCGGGCAATGGTGGTTTTCCTGAGGCCTTCTCTGGAACAGTTGTCTATGACGGGGTTTTCAATGCAGGGGTAGTTGGGTATCACGATGAAAATGGTAATTTTATTTTGGAAAACGAAAACCTAGGTCTCGATGGAACGAATTTTATTCCATTCTCCGTAGCCAATGCGTGGGATTTTGGAACACCACACATGTTTGATGCAGATTATATAAAATTACGGGAGATATCATTGGGTTACGACCTGCCCAATAAGTTTGTGGAAAAAGCCGGTTTGGACAATGTAAATGTGTCCGTCTACAGTAGGAATATTATGTTGTGGACCAAGGATTCAGCTTTCGGAGTGGATCCGGAAAGGGCTTATCAGGCAGAATCAGGACAGGATAAGCGGGGAACCCAATTTAAACAAGGTATAGAACGCTATAATGTGGATCCATGGGTTATCCCAGTTGGTTTTAAAATTGGTATAACATTTTAATTAAAAAAAATAAGATCATGATGTATCAGATAAAAAGTAAAATGGCCTTATTGGTATCGGGACTCATAGTTTTGGTCTCTTGTCACGGCTTGGAGGACCTTAATGAAAATCCCAATAGAATTGGTTCGGATAACGTGGATCCCAATCTATTGGTGCCCACTGTAATTAGTGGCGCGGCAAAAAACGCCTTGAACCTTGGGTTTGGGGATATCGCAGGGGTGATGCAGCATACCCAAAAAGACGGTTGGTCCGGGGGACATAACTCCTATGATTGGAGCAACGACTCCCATAGTTGGAATGGATTTTACAACTTGTTGACCAATAATAAAACCCTGATTGAAAAGGCAGAAACCGATAACTTGGAATTCCATATAGGGGTAGGTTTGGTTATGAAGGCCTATATTTTTGGGATGATAACCGATTTATGGGGCGATGCTCCCTATTCCGAGGCCCTAAGGGGGGATGAGGGAGCAGAATTTTTTGATGCGGCCTTTGACAATCAAAAGGACATCTATACGGGAATCCTGGCCGACTTGGCAAGGGCCAATACCCTTTTGTCCAAAAGTCAGAGTGCCTATTTTAGTATTCAGGAAGATCAGGACGTACTCTATGGAGGTGAGGTTTCCAAATGGAGAAAATTTGCCAATTCATTGGCACTGCGCTATTATATGAGATTGTCGGCAAAGGAACCGGGATTGGCCGAAGAAGGTATTAGAAGGCTAACTTCCAATGCTGCCCAATATCCGTTAATATTGAATTCCTCTGATGATGCCGCTATGTCCTATGTAGGTAACACGGGAAGTGATTCCTGGCCTACAAATACCCAATTCGACAATAGTGCCAATGGAGCCTATTTTAGACTTAAAATGGCAAAAACCCTAGTGGATGCCTTACAGGAACTGGACGACCCTAGGCTTGCTGTTTGGGCGAATAAAGTTGAGATACCCTTGGTATTGGATCCAGGTGCCCCTGATGGAACGGATGAAATTGTAGATGGAGAAAGACGCATTTCACAAGACATTGTAGATGCTTATGAGGATATTGTGGGGGAACCAGTAGATTATGATAAGGAATATATTGGTCTTCCTACTGCCATGGTATTGGCTGGAGCCTATAACCTTAAAACGGTTGGGTCCCTTCAGGGAAGTGCCAATCCCCATGCTTCCCAGTTGAATGATATTTATAGGGCGGCCAGTGGTCCGTTGTTAAAGGCCCGTTTACTCTCGGCCGCTGAAGTACATTTTATTTTGGCGGAAGCAGCGTTAAAAGGCTGGGTGAGCGGTGGTCCAGAGGGTCATTATAATGAAGGAATTAAACAGTCTTTGGAAACTTGGGGCGTTGGAGACGAATATGATGATTATATAGCAGGAGCTGCTTATGGTGGATTGGAAGATATCATGGAGCAAAAGTGGATAGCCAGTTGGTCCGCTGCTACAGAAGCTTGGTTCGATTACAGAAGAACCGGTTTACCTGACCTTCAAGTGGGCGTTGCTACCAAACGGGATGCCTTACCATTACGTTTTTATTACCATATAAATGAGATAGATACTAATGCTGAAAACGCCGATGCTGCCATTCAGAAATTGGAGGCTACCGAATACAAAGGTGAAGATACAAGCAATAACAGTGCCTGGTCTAAAATGTGGTTGTTGCAGGGTACAGGAAAACCGTACTAAATTACTATTTGAATTAGTTTAGCAACTATATTAAAGGAGGCATTCCGCAAGGGCTGCCTCTTTTTATTAAGGAGTCCCGCAATGTTAAGGCAACAGCTCCCTTGAAATGCGAAAGTCCATCCAATCCCGTCTTTTCGGAAGGGATGATGGTTTACTGCCCCCTAATCTTGTATCGGTTCCATAATGGAAACAGGGCTGCCATGGCGTTTATTATCGTTTATTAATATTTTTCTAATGTCGGATTATTTGTTCCGATTCCTAAATTTCAAAATCATGCAAAAACTAGTGTTCTTGTCCTTTTTGTTAAGTAGTCTTATCAGTGTTGCCCAAGTAAAGGACAAAATTGCCTTTGGCCCTTATATTCAGCAAATGGGAACCAAAGATGCCACCATATGTTGGTCCACTTTGGAGAGTGCGCCTACCATTACGGATAAGGATGGAAACGTAAAGACCATTGGGGAATACAAACACCACAAAATTCATCTTGGGAACCTTGAACCCAATACAGAATACCAATATGATGTTCTTAACGATGGTTCGGATGAAGGCAAAGGTACTCTTACCACTTACCCAGATGAAATAATACCTTTTAATTTTGCTGTTACCGGCGACTCCAGGAACAGGCACGACGTGCATGCCAAAATAGTGGCCAGAATCATGGAGACCAATCCCAGATTTATTATTAATTCGGGGGATTTGGTGGCAAACGGACGATCTATTAGCGATTGGGAAGCCTTTTTTGGGGTAAATAAGGAGCTAATGAGAAATACGCCCTACTATCCCGTTTTGGGCAACCACGAAAAGGATTCTCCCTATTACTATGACCTGTTCGATTTGCCCAACAATGAAAAATACTACTATTTCACCGTTGGAGATGCCCTTTTTATTGTTTTGGACAGTGAAGGCAAGCAAATTTCAGAGCCCGATTTTATCTCGGAAAAGAACAGTGATGACTTCTGGAAAAATGCCTTTTCCGAGTATTTTAACACCCAGAAAAAATGGTTGGAAAATGTCTTGGAATTGAACAAGGAGGCAGGTTTTGTTTTCATTTTTCAACACAAACCCTTGTATAGCGCCATGAAAAACAGAAAGGCGGAAGCCGAACAGACCCGTAAATTCTGGGGCGATATCTTTGAAAGACATAAGGTTCAGGTTTTTTTGAACGGGCATGATCACCATTATCACCGGGCCACTAAAAATGGGGTGCATTATATTACCTCTGCGGGAGCGGGAGCTCCACTGTACGATATAGAGCTCACCTTACCGGAAACTCAGAAATCCAGTAAAATAGAACATTTTGTCAATGTACAGATCAATAAGAAGAATGCCTTTTTGTATGTGACGGATATTAACGGCAATGAAATTGAAACCGTTGAAATAAAAAGAAGAAAATAATCATCTCAAATAGTATGAAAACTAGTAAAATAGGAGTTCAGGTTTTAATAGTGGCCATGTCTTTGGCCACTGCTTGGGCCATTCGGGGCCAGTTTGGACATGAACAGGGTGCTGCCTGGGCAGGGGCAATAGGAGGTCTGGCCCTGGTACTCGTATCCGGCAGAAAGGATTGGTATAACAAAATGATGTTGGTGGCTCTGGCATCGGCCGTAGGTTGGGGAGCTGGGGGAATGATCAGTTATGGCAAGGTTGTTGGCTATGGTTTCGCCGATAACTTTGTCAATGCATATTACGGCTTGGGGATGCTCTTCGTTATTGGAGGTTTATTTGGCTTACTGGGCGGTGGCCTAGTAGGTTTAACCTTGGATTCTACAAAGGAAAACAGGGTAAGGTGGGGTGCCTTGCTATCCGAAATGACGGCCGGTGGAATTATCGGTTATTATTTTCTTATAGAGCAGATCGGTTTCAAGATGACCCCTCCCAGATCCGAGGCCTGGGCCGTGTGTCTTGGAGCGGGCTTGGCCATGTTATGGTATATGGCCAGGGAAAAGAGAAATTCGGCCATTAGGGTGGCCTTTTATGCCATGCTGGGCGGAGGTATAGGTTTTAGCTTTGGTAATTTCTTACATGTTCTTGGCAATGTATGGCAAATTCCTTTTAATATGTGGAACGTTATGGAATACTGCATTGGTTTTTGTGGTGGCTCTGGTATGGCCTATGGAGTATATACTTCCAAGTGGCCAAAGGAGATTCCAAGGGCCGCCAAATGGGAAAACTGGTCGGCCCTGCTTATTGTGGCGCTCTTTATTCCGTTGATCGTTTACAGGGAATCACTTACCTATGCCCATATTGCCAGGCGTTTGGAGAATTTGCCCAATATAGAATCCGTTGCCTCCACAAGTACTATAATGGTAGTGTTGGTGTTACTCACTATGATAATAACCCTCTCTTTGAGATTTAAAAAGGATCAATTTTCCCAAAAAGATGTCTTGTATACCTTTTTTACAATGCTAATAGCTTACACATTTATGAGCTATGCAGTAACGGGAATTTTTGGGGGAGAAATGCACCTTAACCATCATCTTTATGTTTTAAATATCATTTTGATCTTTGCTTTGCTCCGATCGGGTAGTTTGCAGTATACCTATACCGATATGGATAAAATAGTCCTTAAAAAATGGCTTCTCCATTTGATCCTCGTACTGGGCGTGCTAGCTATTTTGGCTGTCATAGCCATAAGCGTACACGGCGACTTGGGAGACAGGGATAGATTTCCCATGAATTAAATTGAAGCTTGGTTTTAATGGAGGAAAGTGCACAAAGGAAATACCTAAGATTTATTTGGCTTGTTTTAATTATTTCAATGGGCTATGCGGTCTTAAGATATAATGTGGTGGGAACTGTTGCTTGGAAAGAGGTGCCAATATTTATTCTCAACAAAGGCGTCTCCTTGGCCGCAATAGTTTTACTTACGTTTAGTTTCTCCATTGGACCCTTGGACAATTTGGGGTTTTCAACATTAAATTTTGGGTTGGAAAGCAGAAAAATATGGGGAATTTCAGGCCTGCTGTTGACCATACTCCACCTGCTACTTAGTTTTCTGATTTTTAATCCCCATTACTATCCCAAGTTTTTCGATAAGGATCTTAGCCTTTCCGTTATAGGGAATTTTAGTTTGTTCGCCGGCATGGCCAGCTTTATGATACTGGGTCTTTATCACTGGTGCTTTAGAAATCGCTCTAAAAATAAAGAAATACTTATAAACCTTATTACATCCAAGAAATTCCTATTGGTCCTGTTATTTCTACTGGGAACCCATCTTTTTTTTATGGGGTATGCCACATGGGCCAGTCCTTCAAAATGGCAGGGAGGCCTGCCTCCAATCAGTTTAATTTCATTTATGGTGGTACTTTTCGGTTTTCTTATTAATGTGTTTGGTCGCATCTCGGATAGGAAAGTATAGACAATATACCGTACAGACGGCGGGTGTACGGCCAAAGGGTACCTATCGATTTCAACACACGGAAACTGTTTTGGACAAAGGGTTGGAAGGTGCAAAAAATTAACGATATGCAATGGTATATCCAGATACTGTTTGTTCTATAGGGAGGTGTAAATTTGAGGAATTCTAAAGGAGGAATAATACCTGTTGCCTCTTCCGGTTGCACTGGCCATAGCAAACCATATGGGAGTGGCATGGAACAACTATAATATTACCTAAAGGTCTTGCGGTAGTCCGATGGGGTTTTTCCCATAATATGCTTAAAGTAATGGTTAAAATTGGCCAGATTGTTATACCCGCTTTCAAAACAGATCTGAGTGATCTGTTTATCGGTTTCGGCCAATAATTTGGCGGCTATGCCAACCCTAACACTTTTTACGTATTCCATAAAGGTAAGATCTGTCTTCTTTTTAAAATACCTGCAAAAGGAACTGGGTGCCATATTCAATACGGCAGCGGCTTCCTCCAATTTTACGCCTTCCTGGATATTTTGAAAAACATATTCGTAGACCTTATTTATTTTATCCAGATTCTTGGAGAAAACGGCCGAACTGTTATTGGGATTGGATAAGTTTTCCCTTTCATCTACCTGCAACAGAAAATTAAATATTTTAAGCATTTCAATATAATATTCCAAGCCGTCCAATTGTGTCATGTATTCGAGGCTTTGCCTTATGTGGCTATCATTGTCCAGTTTAAAACGGAGCCCGGTGCTAGACTGCTTTAAAAGGTCTACCACCTGCTCCAGCTCTGGCATCCTAAAAAAGTCGGAATTAATGATATCTTCCGAAAAATGGGTAACAATACAAAAAGGATCATTTCCCTTTTCAAAATCCAAGGCTTCCCAGCAGTGGGGCAAATTAGGCCCCAGGAGAACCAGATCCCCTTTTTCAAATCCAGAGATGTTGTCGCCAACAATTCTTCTGCCAGATCCGGAAGTGATAAAGTTTAATTCAAAATTTCTGTGGGAATGGATTCTGGCATTGGATGCCAAGGGTAATTTTCTCGATATAAATGAATGCTTATTGGGTACAAATATTTTTTCAAAAATAAATTCCATGGCTTGGTATATTGACAATATTGGACTAATATAATTAAATTATTCAGAAATAAGGTTAAAATATAATGCAATTAAAACAATATTGTAGTGGCACGGGTTTTTAAATTGACTTTATTTTGTTAGAGCAACATATCGAGTTTTATACAATTGGTGGCAGTAGGTCCCATTATCCATTAAACAGATCTATTGATCACATATAAATTCATAAACAACCTAAATTACCAACCATTATGAAATTGATTATTACAACTTTTTGTCCATTGGTAGGTATTGCCATTATTTAATATTAATCCTTTAATTATACAATCATGAAATTGGCTATAAAAGGAATAATACCACCCATGGTAACACCTTTACTTGAGAATAAGGAACTAGACCTTTTGGGGTTGAAAAATTTATTAAACCATTTAATTAGCGGCGGTGTCCACGGAATTTTTATTTTGGGAACCACAGGGGAAGGCCCTAGTCTCAGTTATGCGGTTAGGAAACAGCTTATATCCGAAACCTGTAAAATTGTAAATAAAAAAGTTCCTGTCTTGGTGGGGATTACGGATACTTCTTTTGATGGGACCATGGAAATAGCCAATCATGCAAAAAAGGTTGGTGCAGACGCCTTGGTAGTGGCACCTCCCTACTATTTTCCCATTGCCCAAGAAGAAATGGGGGATTATCTGGAAAGTTTGGTGCCTATGTTGCCATTGCCCTTTATGTTGTATAATATGCCTAGTTGTACAAAACTTCATTTATCCATAGACGTGGTCAAGAGGGCCAAGGAATTGGGGGCCATAGGCATTAAGGATAGTTCCGGGGATCTAACCTATCTGTATATGCTGATAGAAGAGTTTAAGAACGATCCATCTTTTTCCATAATAGCCGGAACCGAGCTGTTTTTGCCAGAGACGATTATGAACGGTGGTCATGGTTCCGTAGCCGGGGGAGCCAATTTTTTCCCAAGGTTATTTGTAGATCTATATGAGGCAGCAATGAATCAAGATTTGGAAAAAATAAAGTTATTGCGGGAAAAGGTCATTATGGTCCACCAGACCATATATGAGGTAGGGGAGTATTCCTCCAGACATATAAAGGGTACCAAATCGGCTTTGTTGGCCATGGGTATTTGCCAAGATCACAATGCGGAACCATTGGACCGATTTACGGAGGAACAGAGGGAAAGGATAAAAAAGTATGTAGCTCAATTCAATTATAGGAACGAGTATAATCCTGTACATTAAAAATTCTGCCCGGGGGGGCTTAATACGTTTCTTTGTAAAGGTTTTTTTTTTTATTGTAAACTGGTATATCTGGAATACCTAGCCTAATGGATAATATTAAAATGTTGAAAAAGTCTTTTGTTGCAATTCCGATTTTGATGGTCGCTTTTCTGGCATTTTTTTTTCATTTGGATATCCATATTATTGATGCCCTTAGCCTCGAAACCCTTCCCGAATACGATATCCATATTCCGGTATTGAGAATTATTTTTGAACCAATATTGGGGTTGTTGTTATATGTAAACCGGACTATTTATCCCTTACAGGAATTACCGATTACGCTGCTGTGGATTTTGGTTTTTTATTTATGCCTGAGTCTTTCCAAGATTTTTAAAGTAACTGCACCTCCCAACAGAAGTCGAAAAGCTTTGCGTTTTTTGGGGAACCTACCTTTGTTGATCGGTATTTGTTTTTCAGTTTTTGTAGTTATTCTTTTCATTCGACTGCCTAATAATACCATTGTAAACAATAGCTCGGATGAGATATTACTAACTAGCCACTCGCATACCGAATTTAGTCATGATGGATTGATATCCCAGGAAAAAATGTGGGCTTGGCACAAGAGGAATGGTTTCGATGCCTTTTTTATAACAGACCATGCCAATCACAAAAAAACATTGGAATTTGTAAACAGGCAAAGGAACAATCAATTTCCCATAGAACCTTTGGTCATGGTCGGTCAAGAGCATTCGGGTTCCAATCATATGAGTCTGTTGGGGCTGAACGGAAAATTTGAAACCAAGGATAAACCCGATTCCCTTATTGTGGACCTAGTGCATAAGCATGGCGGCGCTGTAATAATAAATCATTGGTTTGATGGGAAGGGAAAGGATAAGGAGTTTTATAGGGAGCTAGGTGCAGATGGTTTTGAAATTGAAAATGTGGGCAAGGAACTTTATTATGACCGAACCCTATTTAAGGACCTTAAGAAGTTCTGTGAAGATAATAAGCTCCTTATGATGGGCGGACTCGATTTTCACGGTTACGGTAGGGCATGTGGCATATGGAATGCCTTCCAAATTCCAAATTGGCATCAAATGGACCCGGATAAAAAGGAAAAATCCATTTTGGACATAATAAGGACCAGGGATCAAAGTAGGGTGAAGGTTCTAATGTACCAGGATCGACCTTTTTATAGTGGGGAAAATTTATTGTTCCAACCCTTCATTACCGCGGTAAATTATTTTAGAACGTTGAATTTTTGGCAAGTGTTATCATGGGCTATATGGTTGGTGTTATTCCAATTACTGTGGAACTACAGAAGAAAGCATTTTATGCCATTGCATAAAAGAATGGCCTTGACAGCTATGGTAAGTGCCCTGTTTTTAATACTCCTTGGGCTGTACTATATGGTCAGGGGAAATGCAGTAAAGGGCTATAGCAAAGTGTTTGCCGAATACAGTTCCTTGCTTCTTACCATAGGTTCTGTATTTATGGTCTACTCTCTTTTGACCATATATTTCCGATTCTTTAGAAAAATTAAAAAATAAATTGAAAGGAAGGGCTTTTAAAATTGGTGTTTGGGTGCTGGGGACTTTAAGTGTCGTCTCCTATTTTTATTGGATTTTCCCCGTATGGGGAATGCCGTTCAATGATCAGCGACATGGAAATCCGCCTTTAACCCCTCCCTGGGCCTTGGAATGTTGGCTTTGGGAAGATGATGTTAATACCTCGGACTATGTGGACGAGTTACTTACTGGGTATAAGGAGAATGATATTCCAGTGAGAACCATTATTTTGGATAGTCCCTGGTCTCTGCGCTATAATGATTTTGAAATTGATACGACTCTTTATAAAAAGCCCGACCTGTGGTTTAATAGGCTTCAGGACGATGGCTATAGGGTGGTACTTTGGATGACATCCATGGTAAATAGTTTAAGTAATGATACCCACATAAAGGATTCCAAGGATTGGTACCAGAAGGCCAAGGATAATGGTTTCCTAGTTAAATCCAGCAAGCCAAATAAATGGTGGAAAGGCAAAGGCGGTTTTATAGATTATACCAATGACAGGGCTATGGACTGGTGGAGGGGGTTGCAACAAAATGTCTTTGACCTGGGTATCGATGGATGGAAACTGGATGGCACGGCAACCCTATTCTGGAACCAACTGGGTCCGATACCCATATTTTACAAGAGGACTTCCCAGGGAATTATGACCACTAGGACCTATATGGACCACTATTACAGGGACGAATATAGGCATGGACTTACCCAAAATCCAGAGTTTGTTACACTTTCCCGATCCATGGACCGTGGCTTTCATCCCGAAGGCTTTGCGCCAATAGACGCCTCCCCTGTAAATTGGGTAGGCGATCAGAAGCACGAATGGGTTACCGATGAAATGATTATGGAGAGCGGGGATGAAAATGTTGATATTGCTTTGGATGGAATTCAAGGTTTTGAGTCGGCCATAGAGAGTGTCCTTAACAGTGCGGCCCTGGGTTATAATATTGTAGGGTCTGATGTAGCAGGATTCTCGGGGAAAACAATTCCGCCAAGATTGTATATGCGCTGGACTCAATTCTCCACTTTTTGCGGGCTGTTCATGAATGGGGGACATGGGGAGAGGCGACTTTGGAAGAGAACGGAAGAGGAGCTGGAGGTTATTCGGAAGTTTTCCTGGCTACATACAGAACTGGTGCCCTATATGTATCACTATGTGGTAACGGCCCATAACGGAGGGCGAAGGTTGCAGACACCGCTAAAGCAAGGAAAGTATCATTATATGTTCGGGGATGATTTTCTGGTGGCCCCAATATATATGGATTCCAAAAAAAGGACTATTGCGTTGCCAAAGGGGCAGTGGAGATACTTCTTCAACGATAAGGAACTCATTGATGGAGAGGTGGATATTGAGCGGGAATATCCAATGGACGAATTCCCGGTCTATATAAAGGAAGGCGCCATAGTGCCCTTGGATATAAAACGGTCCTATACAGGGTTGGGGGATTTGGATTCCGAAGGCTATACAACGATTTTAGTTTATCCTAAAGGCGAAAATAGTTTTGATTATTATCATACCGATACCGTGGGGGAAACTACAATTTCCTATGAAACAGCAGCCGGGACTCTAAAGCTTTCCCTGGAAGGAGAAAAATTCCCCCATCTTTTAAGGATTCATTCCAATAAAATCCCGGAATCGGTTTTATTGGACGGAAAACTATTGGAAAAGGAGGTATTTTGGAAATACGACGACCAAGGCCATAAACTGGTGATCAGGAATGGTGATGGATATGGCAAGGGGATTTATGAAATTAAATTTTGATCCCTCTATCCTGGATTTTGTTCGCAACTAGGTTATCGGTGTAGGTTTTTGGATCTTAGGTAGGTTAAAAGTTCTTCAGGCAAATCGGTCTGAATTACGTTGACGTATTTTCGTGTCAAGAGGGCATCAAACCCGGAATCTTTCCTTTGTCTTTCCATTGCATCATACTTGCCCAATGCATTTATCCATACCCGATATCCGGATTTTATGGTCCTTCGCATAATTCCATTTTTGTAATAGCTTTCATCAATATGTATAATGGAAATATCCTCTAGTTTTTTTATGGCCCTAATGTCCTTTCTGGAATAGGCCCTCGGCATTATTTTAATGTCCTTGTTCAATTCTTGGTACTGTGTGGTTTCGGGATAGTCATAAAGGAAAAATAATATTTGGTCCGCCATTCCGTACTTTTCAATAAGTTTAAAAGTCTGTCTTACGGCTGCCTCGCCCTCTAGCTTAAAATCCACATCCAATAGGATCTTGCCCTTGGTCAACTGTAGAACCTCTTCAAAAGTGGGTACCTGCTCCTCAGTAATATCATTTCCAAATTTCAGTCTTAACTCTTTGAGCTCGGCAAGGGTGAAATCGTCCACTTTCCCTGTGCCATTGGTCGTTCTGTCAATAGTTTTGTCGTGCATAATTACCAGTTCCCCGTCCTTACTTTTTCTAATATCGATTTCTACGATATCTACCCCTATGCGGATGCTTTCCTCTATGGCCGCCAAGGAATTTTCCGGATAGTTGGGGTTGGTGGCCCTGTGGGCCGCAACGAGTACCTGTTCCGGGTGGTTGTGGAAATCGTTCAGGATGCTTTGGAGTTTGCTCTCTTGCGCTTGGGAGCTTAGTCCGAAGAAAAGAAGAAGGGTAAAAATGGCTTTGTTCCAAATTGGGTGAAGGCTGCTGTTCATTATTGATTATTGGTTAAGGATTTTCTCGTACTCCTGTAATTAAGAGGGTGCAATATAATAAGACTTTTTGTTTACACGTTTAAGCTAGTGTTAATATCTTCTTGGCCGCTTTTTTTATTGAGCTAAATTGTTGTTGCCAGGGTATTGGAGCTTGTCCATATCTTAATGGCCCTAAAGACACCTTAGGAATTAGGGGTTGTAGAGCCGGACTGATACAGGGGTTAATTGGTGATGGAACGGGAATTGGCAGAGCCAACTCCAATAATGCTGTCATAGATATCGCCAAAATTCCTATAATAGACCAGGATGAGGTAGTTGTTTTCGGTAAAATGAAAATTCCCAGAAATAGTGTTCATGTCAATGCCGCCTTCATTGTTTTTCATCACATATTTGTAGTTGTAAAATCCTTGTTTCATCTTTATAACCGCCTCCATATTGCCCGTAGCCTCATTATAGGTCATTTTGTTTTCCTCTTCAAGTGCATAATTATTGTATTTTCCAAATACATATACATCGTTCAGGCCAATCTTGGCCGTGTAGGGCAGGGTAAAGTGTATGTAACTGTACTCGGCCTCCCTGGAGCTGTCCTCTCCCTGCAGGGTTCGGACCACAAAATCGCCATTGATATCGGGATAATAGGTATAGGGCCTGTCATCCCTAAAATAGTCCATAAATAAATAATGGTGGTAAAGGTCTGTAAGTTCTATTCGGGAAATGGAAGAACTTGGCGCCCTTAGGTCTTTGGTGTCAAAATTGAAATATTCATTTCCGCCAAAATAACTGGTTTCCTTATCGTATTTATATACCAATTCCGACCCCAGGATAAATTGAGGGCTAATATTGGTAATGGCGGTAGGCCAAAGGTGGTTTTGAATTATGGCCACTTTTACCTCCTTGTTGGGGTTTACCAATTTCACCTGGGTGGCATTAATGGTAAATTGTACAACCTGTTTTTCATTTAAATAGTTGAAATCCCTGGAACGTTTTACCACGCCGCCCACCGTAACCCTATCCTCATAGACAACGAATCTTCTGGAAAACTGTAACTCATTATAACTGTTGTAAATTTCCAATACATAATTGCCGCTAACTTTTAATCTGGTATTATCGTTGGGTATGGTAAGCTTGTAGTTGGAATATGGTTGTAAGGTAGAGTAGCTGTTTTCGTAATCTACTATGCGCTCGTTGTCCATTCCGTTTAGATATTGCGATTTTAAAAGGGAAGATGGGGTCCAATCGTAATCGCAATGTACAATCTTGTAGTAGTAATCCTGTTCATTGGCGAGTAGGTCGTCAAACTCCAAATAAACCGGGTCGCCCAAGTTTACGACCGGAAATTGGTCATCGGTATCACCTTTAAATATAATGGTCTTAATATTGGTTGGAGGGTTGATTTCCATCTGAACCTGGGCAAAAGTAAAACGGATGCACAGGAACAGAACAAGCGCAAAAAGATTCAATCTCATTTGGTAATATTTTACAGTAAAGGTAAGCAAAAAGCAAGCCTAAATAAGTTAGGGTGGTTTAATCTCTAAATTTATAAGTAATAATTATGAAAACTTTCTATTAAGTAGTAAATTTGCTCGAAATTTTGATAACCTAAGGTCTACTAAATATGT
>TARA_R110002050_G_scaffold292608_1_pt1 | contig 16567 bp, 13 predicted proteins | sample TARA_R110002050 | Tara Oceans TARA_R110002050 (sample SAMEA4396988) | marine metagenome | biome: Polar Biome; feature: [DCM] deep chlorophyll maximum layer (ENVO:01000326); material: water (ENVO:00002006), including particulate matter (ENVO:01000060) such as... | depth 25 m
GGTTAAAGAGTTGGATTTTGACTTCAGCTTTGGTGTATTTCAAAGCATTAACGGTGAGATTTTGCTTGAGGCAGCGAAGGAGTTCTATCCGATTTGGGAGCAAAACTTTGTGTGCTATTGGTTAGATCTAGAAATGTTTGAAGTCAGTATTTCAACCGATTAACGAATCCACCTTTTTGTGGAAGTAAACTTGTCTATTTACCGACTAAAGGATGCAAATGATTGCTAACGGCTTACAGCAACAAACTTGTATCATTTACCATTGAATTATAAGCATAAAAAAAGCCCCGTTCAATTAAGAACAGGGCTTTAAATAATGGTACCTGAGGTCGGACTCGAACCGACACGCCGCGAAGCAGGGGATTTTGAACCCCCAACACCAAACAATAAAACCTTAAAAAACAAAACATTATAATAATAACACCTGTTAATATACATTTTTTATACATTAGAGTATATTTACAAGTATAAATATTTTAATAAGGTTTACACTTTGGACCTACGTGACAAGCAATTATTTTTAGCCAGACTAGTAGAAGAATTTGAAGTCGATGTAGCATATAAAGCTGTAATTGAGTATCGCAAAAAATATGGGAGCACTGAGGCATCAGAGCTTGATAAAGCCCCAAAAACAATCACTCTAGATCATAACCTCGCATTATATAAGCAAGTAAACTCTCCTTTGTTTTGGTGTCGTGTCAGTTTACCAAAAAAAAATGCAGGATATGCAAGACGCAGCACCGGCAAAAAAACTATTCAAGAAGCAAGTATGTCAGCAGCTGCTATACGCGCAGAGGTACTTGCACAGTTTGAAGCTGGCACTCTTAGCTCACAACAAAGACATACATGGTACCAGGTTTGTTGGGGTCTTATTTTAGAACTTAGAACTATAAAAGCTAAAAATATCGATGGCGGTGAAGCTCGCCCATCTGAAAGTGATTATTTGTCTATTGTCGAAAATCATCTTTTAAACTTTGGCGATTGGAAAGACAGAGATATTAAGTCAATTGAGTATCCTGAAATCATGGAAATGAAGAAGGCATTTGATGCAGAGGAGCTCGGTAAGACTACTGTAGTCAAGAGAAAGACAGCCCTAACAATGGTTTTTGAATATGCAATGAGACAACGCTTTATAACCAAACAACACTTTCCTGAAATTCCAAATTTTGAATGGGTACAAGGCGAAGGCGGAAAGCCGTTTGAAGTGGAAGACCGGGACCTCATTCTTGATAATCTGCACAACTTTCTAGAAAGTAGCAGGGGAAACAAAATCACTCGCTACAAGCGCAAGCTACTTCCACTATATTTCAATCTCCTTTGTGCAACCGGTATGAGGCCGGGAAGAGAAGTTATGGGGTTAAAATGGTCAAATCTAAGTATTGGTACTTTTACAGTCAAAGGTGAAAGATTGAGAGCGGTTTCACTTCATGTAGTCACGGGAAAGATGGCGAAAAAAGTAAAACAGGGACAGAAGATTGAACGCAAATCTAGAGACTTTTTGATTGACTCCAAGGCCGCCATTACAATAGAACAGTTATATTATATTCGATACGGTATAGAGAAAACTATTCATGAAATTCTTGAGGATAATCGTGATGAAAAAATGTTTGTCGGATTTGAGGGTCGTGATCCAAAACTTGAAGATAGTTTTAAGCAGTACATGTCATATCTTAAGAAGAGTCTTATAGGTTATTACACACTGTATAGTTGCCGCCATGAGTTCATAAATACCAAGTTAGAAGAAGGTCTTAGCATCGAGGATATTGCAGCGCTTTGCGGTAATAAGATAGCGACAATTGAAACATACTACATGAAGTTCAGATCGATGAAGCGTGCAGCACGGATACTTAGCGATGAAGATATTAAGATGTTCAATCCTGATCCAGAAGATTTTAAAAAATAAAGAATATAATGAAAAAATGGGTGTTTAGTCTTGATGCTGATTTAACACTAATAGAGCTCTATCTGTTTAACCCAGCGCTGGCTAAATTTGCTGAAATTTCATATTGCATCAAGCAAGAAGATTCAGACATTAAATACAAAGAACGAATCCTGGTTATTTTCACAACATTCAAAAGATTATTTCTGAAGTGATGAAACATGGCTGTGTGTTTGATTACAATATGACATTAGAAGTTACCCCCCCCCCTCAAATCAATTCGATATTTAGTTGTTGGCACTACAAATTAAATTCACTAACCTTTATGTATTAACAACAAAAAGGGATGAGTTAATGATTAAATTACTGTTTAAGAACTCTAGAGAGCTTATAGATGCGTTAAATGAAACGCAAAAAAAAGGACGTGTTCCAATTCATGATTTCGAACACAAAAATGAACAAGGGATAACATCTTGGGAGACTCTATTTAAAGAAAATATTTATCGTTACAAAGAAGACACTCAGTGCCTTCTTTGGCGTGCAAGTTCACGCAAGGAATATGGCATGATTAGCAACCCAAAAGGCATTACAAATGTAGACACAAACTCACAGATGGCAGCTCACAGAATAATTTGGTCTGTTTTCTATCAAATGCCAATTCCTCGTTTAAACGAGCAAGGATGGGTCCTTATGCACCAGTGCAATAATTCAGAATGCATTCAGCCGGATCATATAGAGGTTGGAACGCACGATAAAAATATGCGTCATAGAAGATATCACAGCGAAGGTTGGGATATGCACCCAACCAAGTAATAAAATGTACTATAAGTATTTACTTAATTTCGCTAAATCGCGCTACACGCACGTAGAGATTAGTCATTGGCCTGTCATTGAAAACAAGTATGTATTCATTTGCAACTCAATGCTAATAGCACTTGAAAAAATGGCTGTAATGGAAGGTAAGAATATGAGTGTTGATTACATCGATACGAATAACCAAGAGAGAATTCTTGTCTTCCACTTAAGCGCCCCATTTCAGATTACCCCCGAGTTTTCTTTAGGTTGGGACGTCCTAATTTGCGCTGCTTCTATTAGTAAATGAGGGGGTATGTGAAAACAGACAAAATATGCAATTTATAATAAAATTTTCGACTATAGTAGATTGCAGAGGGAGAAGAAACTCTGCGAAAATGCGTAAAACTAGACTTTTGTCATGATTAAACTACTTACAATTTTAGATAAAGATGGAAAAAATGAACCATTTTTAATGGGTTTGACCCGTTTTCGCTATTCAATTGAATCAGGCGAATACATTAAAACAGCAAAAACACGTTGCAATATAATAAAGTAAAAAAACATCTTACGAGTAATTATTTAAATCAAAGTTGCTATTGTGTTCTGCCATGTACATCTCAAACTTTTCACGATATGCACCTGCCATTTTGTCTATGCACAGTTCAAATCCTACTTCAACCCCCAGTCCTCTGAGCATTGAAGAATCAATTTGAGGTGATAACTTAGAAATAAACTTTGAACCTCGCTTCACAAAGGTCAATTGATGCGCATCAAATAACTTATCAATATGTGCGCACAGCAAAATACCATTTGAGCCATCAAGCCTCTGCTCGTTGCTTATACACTTAGACCAAGGCACAATGTGTGATGCAATTAAGATTTCTCTTACATTTGTGAGGGTTAACGCACAACATTCTCCGTTACCCCAAGCGGCAATAACATTTTGCCTGAACTTGCCTTGACCAATTCGTGCGAGCACTAAGCTTTCACGCTCTGTCCTTTCAACAACAGAATCGAAGATTTCAGTAACGTCTTGAGCAATGCTTGGAGAGGCCTTTTTCGAATGTTTTACATCATGGCGACCCGCAGCATAATATTCCCCGTTAATTACCTTTAGGGACATGTCAGATAGTACTTCAACATAGTCTTTTATCTTGGTTCTTCCGGTGCCCAAGCTGTTGTCATATTTTTCATCTAATATGATGGGGAAGGTTTTTAACGAATAGTCTTCATTTTCAACTAGCTTGATGTATTCCATTGCTTCGCCAAATGCATTTTGCTTTCGCCCTAACTCATTTCTCTCCCAATCCTTAGACAATATCAATGCCCTCTCTGGTTCCGTATTAACATCCCAAGCACCAAAAATAACGACTTTATCTTCATGATTTACAAATGCCCATCCATAGCGGTCGTTACGATTTGTAGCCCCATGATATTCCATAAATTTCTTTCGTGACATTAACATTCCTTTAATTGTCTTTGTTAACATATTTAGACCACATAGACTAAGCTAGTGCCTCATCTAAGTTAACTAAAGCAGCAACAATAGCTGCGACTGTTCCTCGGTCAAATTCAGCTCGATCATTTTCTTCATGCGTCCCTTTATTCAGATATCGCCATTCCCTACAATCACCATTAATGCCTAGCAAAGAATTAATAGGGTCATAAATCGCATTTTTGTTTGGATCTGCGAAGTCAGATTTTTGAATTTTACTTCTTAATTGATCAGTTAAATTCCGCAACTCAATTGGGGCGGATGATGAACGTAACTTAATACTTAAATTACCGTCCCCGAATCGGTTAACGTAATTCCAAACCTTGCCTTTTGTTAGAGCCTCCAGTGCCTGACGGGATTTAGATAAGGCTTCTCGCACCTCGTTATGTTCGATATGATTTGTTGCGGCTAGAATGTAGTTCCTCGGCGAACAGTTAAAATCCACACGTATATGTTGCTCACCTAACCTAGGGAGGAAGCTCAGTAATTTAGAGCTGCGAACATCCTCAACCGAAAGTAGATTTTGTATGTCTTTGAAGAACTCCTCACCATGGCATGTCAGAATAATTTGCTTACCCATGAAGTATTGATCCTCAAATAGGGTTCGTCTTATAGACTCGCGGTGATCATCATCAATCGCGTTTACAGGATCATCAAAGATTAAAACAGGTGCTTTTTCTTTTAAGTTTTTGGCAAGTAGGATCGCTAAACCAAGGCAACGTACATGTCCTTCGCTCAGGATATGTAATGCGTCGAAAAATTTCTCTGGCTGCTTTTGAAAAGAAATACTTAATCGTTGATTTTGTGCTAATGGGAGTCTCGCATTTGCCAATAGCTCCGTCTTTGCATCATTACGATTGAATGCGTTATACAACTCAACTACTAGCTCGCCTAAATCTGCTACTAACTGTGCTGGTAAACCGTTGTTATAACTCGTTAGCCTATGAATAAATGTAGCGTACGCGGTGACAATTTCTTGATTCTTGCCAATGACGGCTTTTTCAACTTGAACGTTTGCAATTAGTTGGGCGTTTTCCGTTTGGAAATTATTAATATGCTGCTGACCTGTAGCAATATTACTAACGGCTGTCTTTTTTTGCGTGTTAAATATCGTAATTTGACGTTCAAAATCACGTAATCGATTTAATTCGGCTTGTTTATTATTTTTAAGACCAAGTGCTTCATCAGTTTTCTTATCATTGGATTCAAGATGCTTAACCTGACCAATCAGATGCTGCCAACCTGTATAACTATCAGGTAATTGAGTCAATAAAGAGTCCCACCAAGGTAGACCAGGTTGTGCATTACTAAGCTGCAATGGCTGCAATGGGTTATTCTGCGGGTAAAACTGCAAACAAGTATATAAAATTTGCGAGACTCTAAAAATATTTTGAAGAGCTAGCTGCTCAAGATGAATGACATTTTGTTGTAGTGCAGCTAATTGTTGTAACTTCGCTAATTCCTGCCCTGCATATATGTATGGGTTAACCGCTACCTTTTGCAAAGACGTCTTGCAAGCAGGGCAAGCTGCTGGGCTGCTTGATTGAACATGTGTCACGGCTTCATACAACTGCTTGAATGACACTTCCTGACTTGCATCTGCCAACTGTTGTTGTTTTTGTCTTAATTCGTTAACTGCTGCTGCCGCTTCATTTCCGACGGTCTCTAAAGTAGCTTTACTTACATTAGCCTTTGGCGGAAGAGGTTGTTGCAACTCAGCGTCTAGTTGCTGTATACGGCCAGGTGTTTGACTATCACCACTGAGCTCAAACGCCATTTTCTCAAAGGTAGCCCCAACCCTGTAGGTATTAGCTAACTTCTGTTCTTCATTAGCAATACGCTGTAGTTCGATATGACTCGTTTTAATCTGCTGTTGGACTCCTTGTAACCCTTGCTGTTTCAGCATTAGCTGAAGTGCTTGTTTGCCTTTCAAGTCAATGTATTGATCACCAATTTCTGCTGTGAAATTACGAACAAACTCAGTAAAGGACTCAAGGCCAAAAAGCGTTGCTATAAGTTCTGTTTGTTTAGCCGGTGCCTGAGCAGCTATTCGTGAAAAGCTATCAATACGGTTTTTTTCAACAAAGCAGAAACGATATGTCGACTCGTTTGGTGCGACTAAAACATCACTTCCTAGCCCATCTAGCGCAACAATCTCAGGAGGCCTAAAGGTATTCACGAATGCGTTTCTTAAATATTCGTTTTGATCACGAAAACGCTTACTTTCCGCTTCAGCAACGTTACCTAACAAAGAATATTCCAGCGCCTCACAAAAACTTGTTTTACCTGTTCCATTAGGGCCATAAACCAGAACAAGGCGGCTATTAAGATCAAACACTTCCTGCCTTGCAAAGCCTCTAAATGGACCAACGGTCATGGTCTTTATTGACGACAATTGAACAACCTGTTTAACATTGCTGTCTGGAATGGGGATGATTTGAGCTGACGTCTGCTCCCAATTTGCGTGGGACAGCTGAACTATTTTCCTAATCCGCTGCCCTTGGTGCGTCCCTAAGGGAACTATTTCATCTAAATGCGCTAACACTATGTTCGCTATTTTGCACACAGGATCTGTTGCATTCTGTTCCATTAACGTTTGCATGAAACGTTGATATTCAGCTTGAATCATATAACGTCCTTGTGTTCACTATCATAGTGCCAAGTTTCTGGGTCAATCGGGAGCATAAGATAATTTTGGATAGCCGTTCGAAAAAAGCCGACCCTTTTAGGATTGACGCATAACCAAAGTAAATCAGCAAAACGAGCCTTTACTAATGGCTCATTCATATCTTCAAATACCTTTGCTATAAACTCCAATTGCTCACGAGTAAAGTCATCAGCTATTGCTGAACGCTTGCCTTCCAATTGCATGAAAGGTTGAAAAGGTTCATTAGCACTGTCAGGCCTTAGCATCATAGAGCAAATTGCAGAAGCAAGATCTATGCATTGGCCAATGCTTCATTTGAGGCTTCACGTTCCAATCTGCCATGCTCTCTATAAATAGAGCATATTGAATAATAACCATGTTCAAAATGGTAATGAACACATAAAAACAAACTTGAGTGAGTGAATATAGTTTTCTTATTTAACAATCACTTCTTTAATAAATAAAAAAAATTATCTACTTATTTTTATAAAACGTAGATTTAAAGCTATTTTTTGACTTATTCGTCTTCATAGTAAACATTTTTCGTATTGATATCACAGAATTTGAATACTATTGTTTCATACGTACAACAGGCAATGCACGATCAGCTCCGCCACCATCATATTTAGATAGCATAACCCTTTCTCCTGCAACAGGCTTTAAACCATATATGCAATTAGTATGGTAAAAAACATCGGAACCAAAAGTCTGAGAAATAAATCCCCAACTTATATAATTTGGAGTCTTCATAGTTCCAAAATACCTTTTGCTAACGGGGTAACAAAGAGAGCTACACAGAGCAACAAGTTCATCAGCAGAAGGTCTATTGTTTGGTTCTATGACTAAACATTTCTTTATTAATACAATGATTTCTTCAGATAAATAACGAAACTGTGGATTTGAAGTAACAAATGCTGGGAAATCATCATAATCACAATCAAGAATGCGCCTAACGGCCCTTAAACCTATACCGAAAGGCTTTGCTCCTGTTAATAGCTCATACATCATAGCACCAAGTGACCAAATATCAGCTTTAAGACCCACTTCCCTTGGAGTATCTATAGCCTCTGGAGCCATATAGGGAAGCGCCCCTACCGCTGTTGCTGAAGCGCTTATAGAGTCTTCACCACCTTCAGCAGCCTCGACTAACTCTTCAGTCGCCATTTTAGCTATACCAAAATCAGTAATTTTAACGCCCGTTAACTGAAAATCACCAATGATCATTATATTTGTGGGTTTTAAATCTCTATGTATTACATTGGCATGATGTGAAGCTGCAAGTCCTTTCGATAAGTAATGGAACAACTTAGCAACAAGAAAAGGATCTACATAATCAACTTTTTGCAATATTGATTTAGATAGGTCTCCCCCAACAACTAACTCTTCAACTAAATAAGCTCTACCATCGACATCTAGATAATCTAATGTTTTTGCGACATTAGGATGATTAACCTTTGCAGAAACAATAGCACTCCGGCGGAATCGCTTTTCAGCAGATGGGTTTTTAGGTGTTTTCAATGCTATATCGCGTTCAAGAGTTAAATCTCTTGCCAAATATACAAACTGCATTCCTCCTTCACCAACGAATCCATTAATCAAATATCTAGAGCCAACAATGTCACCTTGCTCGTGGGGACCAATCATAAAGTAACCTCCGGATTAGATACATCAAAGGTCACGAATCTCCGGTCGCTATAATGTCTCCCCCTTTCGCCTAGTCCTACAACACAGGCTCCTGGGATTTTGTTATTAGACTGTGCAGGGGAGTTATTGACAAAAACTTCTCCAACAACATTTTGAAGTAAAAAATTAAACCCATCATAATGTATCTCAAAGCTACCTATAGAACCGAGGCCTAACTGTACTCGCCTAACAGATGAGTTTAATACATGACTACGCCCATCCATAACAGCGATAGCCTGATGCTTATTAAAAAGTAAGTACTTTCCAATCTCATCTCTAATCTCGTAAATGCTGGGCCGATCATCAAAGGCATGTTCTAAGCACCTTTCAAAAAGGAGCTGTAAGATAGGGAAAGAATTCAAATAGTCACAATTAAAAGCACCCACAGGCATTCTTCCTGGTGGCATAGTTCTCAAGATTGTAGGTATATTGCCTGTTGCTAAATATAGAGCCATTATGCCAAAAGCATAAACATCAACTGCGGATGTGAAGGCTACTTCATCATGAGTAAATTGCTCTGGTGCAGAAAATCCTGGAGTACCGACAAAACCAACCGTCACGGCATCAGAACCTGTACTCCTTGATAAACCGAAATCAAAGATTTTAACTATATTTTCACTGTCAAGCTTCATGTTATTAGGCTTAATATCCCTGTGGATGAGTCCCGCGTCATGAATATCAGCAATACCTGACGCTATTTGCCAAAGAACTTTTAACAGATGAATATTTGTTCGAGTATGATATTTTGACTGGAATAAGTCCTCACCATTGATATATTCCATTATAATGCCAAAAAAATCATCATTTCGAATAATATCAAAAACTTGAACAACATGCTTTGACCTGAGCTGCAATAATGCAGCTACCTCGTCATTTAGCCTCTTCGACTCACTTGTATCTCTAATAGTTTTTATTGCGACTCTTCGATCCAAATGAATATCATTACAATAAAACACATCACTAAAACCACCACTTCCTGAATCACCATCTAATACATATCTTGCTGGTAATGCAGCTATTAATGAACTACTCATCAAAATTAATCCTCAACTGTGGTTTCTTTGAGGCTTTTTTAGTCTCATTTCTTGCTTTTTTCTTTCGCTGTAGATGATTAGTACCTTCGTCACTGACAGAAGTACCTTCGTCACTGACAGTAGTACCTTCGTCACTGACAGTAGTACCTTCGTCACTGATAGTAGTACCTTCGTCACTGATAGTAGTACCTTCATCATTGATAGTAGTACCTTCATCACTGATAGCACCTTCTGCGTCATCTGAAAATATATTCACTTCAGGTACGGTATTATCTACAGTTTTATTTAATAAAAGCGGTTCTTCTGGAGGCGAACTTTTTTCTATTCCAATTAATTGTACGTCTCCATATGGATCCCAGATATCTACAGTGCCTGTATATGCATTTTCATCAGAACTAAATAAAGAAGGCAAATTAGTTAAAAGTAATACGCTAGCGTTATCGTGCCCGCCACACCACTTAGCCACATGAATTAGACGCTTTGACAGCTCTAACGGAGGCAATGATGGAGAGATAACACTTTTAAGAGTTTCATGTGCTATATAGTGAACACCATCACTAGTTAATAATATTTTTGAAATACTATTAATATCGGGTAACTCAATAGAATGTGGTTCTATACTAGGCCCTATACCTATATGCTGAAGAAGTCTATGGCTCATCTCTGAAGCAAGTGATTCATTAGCAAGCTGACCAGCAATTGTGTCATCAATGGTAACTTGTTCGAACTTATTACTTGAAGTCACATAAATTCTACTATCGCCGACATTAATAGCTTCTAATTGCATATCACTATCTAATATAAACGCAGAAAGTGTTGCTCCACCTTCACCTTGATATTTCTTGTATACTGCGTCATTCGAAGAATAAACCGCTTTCAACAACCTTTCTTTTACATGCAATTTTCGATTGCGAATACAGCTGGAAATGAATGACGATACAGCAAGTTCTGCACACCCTTTACCATCCACCATTCCTCCCATACCATCACAAAGTACACCTACCAAAAATGACTTTTTACTTGTTACCTGAGCACGTAATAACACAAGTCGATCTTGATTTTCAGCCCGAATCAAACCAATATCAGATGCTAATGAAATAGGAAGGTCTATCACCTGTCGGTTTGAACCTGTAGGTGTTTTTCGTGATAACCACCGCTGTAACTGTATTTGTATCTCGTCTTTTTCCATATGCAAAAATCTCAACTTATTCAATGTGTTACAATACGGTAAATTGATAAATTTTTTATAATTATGACTACTGTGTACACTACTATATTTCAAGATAAATAACCATTTACCAGTCTATATTAATGACTAAACACCCCATCGGACAGATTGTAGTGGCCAAAGCTTCCTTTGTTGTCTTTGGGAACTACCCAATTATTCCGACGTTGCTCTGCATCAATAATGTATTGATACTCTGCCCCATTAATTCCGCTCTTGTGACTTGGTGAATTCCAGGTCATCCAGATACTTTAAGAACAGCCTCCATGAGGTTTGTTAAACATCTATGTTTTTAATCCAAATAATTGTTAATGCTACTGAGTAACAAAGCTAATCAACTTTGCCTTAAAAATTTGGCATTGAAAAGCCATTAAGCTCACTTCTCAAATAATGAGCGATCTTGTGGAGGAGGCACAGTGCTCAATGATTTATTTAATGTTGGTCGGCTTACACCAAAATGTTCAGCAACTTCGCTTTTGGTTACAGTTGGATCAAGCAACATAGCCTGTGCCTTTTTAATATCCGACGTGGTTAGTTTTGCACGTCTACCACCTTTGCGACCTCTCGCTCTTGCTGCATCTAAACCAGCTTTCGTTCTTTCTGATATCAAACGGCGTTCAAATTGTGCGATAGAACCAATCATATGGAACGCTAGCTCACCAACCGCAGTGGTGGTATCAATACTCTCATTAAGGCTTATAAACTTCACCTGTTGCGATTTAAAGCCATCTAACAACTCAATTAGGTCTTTCAGACTGCGACCCAACCTATCAAGACGCTGCACAACGACGATATCACCAGAACGTAAGGTATCCATCATACGTTCAAGCTCTGGGCGCTGTTTAGATTTACCACTCATTCTTTCACGAAATATTCGCTCACACCCAGCAACATTCAATGCATCCAGTTGCGGATCTTCGGATTGCTCTTCGGTACTGACTCTTGCATAGCCAATTTTCATAACCACCACCGGAATAAAAGGTACGTTTTATTTACATAGATAACTTTACGAGTTATTTTACACTTAAACAAGGGGGTTGTTAGGATTTGACGAGGTAGTCTGGTTGTAAAATAAATGGTCGATTTATTTACGTTGCCATATACAAATAAGTGGGCTGTCAGACAATCGTTGCCCTATATACATTCACATCAAAAATCGATGATTGATCGTAAGTAAGGTTAGATTTGGGGCCGGTTGATCGAAAGTAAGGTTAGATTTGAGGCCGGTTGATCGAAAGTAAGGTTAGATTTGGGGCCGGTTGATCGAAAGTAAGGTTACTTATAGTAAAATAGATCAGAAGTAAGGTTACATTAATAAACAACTCTGCATTTTTCGGCAGTTAGCCGTGCTTCGCCCGAATTAAAGCCAAAACTAAAATCCCGTTTACGTTATCCAAAATACCTTAAAATTTGACATTTAATTGTCTACTAGTTAGTAGTGACAGTTACGAACGGAATTAACATATATTAATCTCGATAAGAAAATGTATGGAAAACTCAATACTCGCGGCGAATTTTAATAAACTTAGTACCAAACTAAGTACATAATCATCCATTAGCAAAAGTAGAGCAATTCATGACAAAAGAAATGTGTCATGAGTCTTAGACTAAAAAGATTTGGGGAAGGCACCTTTACGCCCCTTAGTGTAGCGGTCAAGTTATTTTGGCCACTACAGATCTGATACCTGATCTTTAGACTTCCATTTGAGTCGCTATAAGACGTAACTCATTTTCAGGTGAAATAAATTTCTTCATTTTTATCCACTGTACCCACCTACGACATTTTACATTTGTATAGTGCACATGAGCGTACATTTGGCAAAACACGCATGTCAATTTAATAAACCTATTATCTAAGCCGTACCTTGGTAAAGCTATTAATTCATGAGCACTCTATCAGGGTGATGCAGAAGAACGAGCAGATCTAATCGAAAAGGGGCATTGGGCGCACTTCGTTAAAGCCGAACTGATCTAACTTCGTCAATATTTTTAATGCGCCGAAAAACCAAGCAACCCTCTGAGTTGGTGCTACATTTACAAATCACATATAGGGCACTGTTAATACATTGTATTTAAATGTAACACCAAATGAAAAGTTAAAACCTTCTGACAATTGATCATAATGTGTCATCGTGTCCATTAGGTTTTTTCATGTTTTATAGTAGAATATATTTAATCCATATATTTTTTATTTTTAATCGGATTATGGCTTAAGTATTTGCACTCTAACTTAAGCCGTTTTAATTTAAATTACTTTTGTAAATTCTACCGGCCAATCATTTAGATCTAAGTCCAATTTATCAAATGCAATTTTTATTAAGTCTTTGTCGCCTGTCCAATTTGTCATCTCGTCAGAATATGTATTAAATCCTGCTTCGTAAAAGAGATCTTTGCCATCTGCGTAAACCTGAACCTGTATAGATTCTGGATATACAATCTCTTCACCCGTCATGAAACCGCTAATGTAATCCGCTTTGGCAATTGATAATGCTTTTTTTATACTTGTTAAGTTTCCCATGATACCTGCATTTTATTTTTGGGGTCAGGTTCTTTCCTTACCCTCTACATATATAATATTAATTCAACGCCTGTCCGTCAACCTTATTTATTTATTTAATTAAATGGAAATTAATTAAAATTAATTAAACGTCATTTGATGCTTTTTTTGTTCGTACTTAAATGGTCTTTTTATTCAAAATAACTTGGAATTTTAAATTTTTGCATGGCTAACAGAATTAACTTCTAACTGGTTTTAATATTATCATTTACTAATTTTTAAAGTATATTTAAAAGCCCCCATAGAGGCTGCTTTTAGGTTTTGAACTTGTTACCAGGCTTCATAATGTACCTAGCAAAAACTTTTACCCGTCGTATACTTTTAATACTGGGTTGCCGTTTTATTATTATTTATTAATTATTTTCTACTAAGAAAAATCGCCGGTTTTAATTCTATATAATAACTCCATTACTTTTTCATTTCCTACTTTGCTTTCAATTAGACCTAACGGAGTAGCATCCCTTAAAAAGGTTTTTTTAGATTCTAACCACCTAATAGCTTGATCCTCATTTTTAAAGATTTTTATAACTTGATTATATAAGTCATCATGACTAATTAGTCGTTTTTTTAATTCTTCTTTTTTCTTCATGTTGGTATCTATCAGTGAAATAAACGGTAAACTTTATACATGATTATATATGTTTGCAAATGGTTTTTAATTATACATGACCCACTGTGGGTCAGTTATATAACTGTATGTATTTATTCTTTAAGTTGTTATTTTTACGTACGACATAAGGTGGCCCCCCCGGAGGTCACCCTCCTAACTGTCTGTATTTATTGTTTTAATTGTTTTTTAACCGACGGACACAAAAATTATACACATAGGATGTAAAATGGTTATAAGCGTAATAAATTGGCACGAGGTTACTCTCATAGTGTAGTGGCCACTAAAAACTGGCCATTACATTAGGGCCTACTAAACTTGTTTTTGGACAAAAGTGCGTTAGAGCTTCGGGTTTAGTGCAATGACCCCACTAAATTCTTAAAGTTTTGGAGCCAGCTTTCCAAAATATAGCTTCCAATTTTTTTTCCAATTATCATTTAAAGAAAATAATGGATTTCTTCCATTTTTTTGAAAAGACAACCAATCCAAATCTAAAATATTATCTTTTCTTAGTTCGCGAGACATATTATTTGTAGCAATTTTTGGTCTATTTATATTAATAACTATATGATCGTTGATCACTTTAGTTAAATCTGAAGCACAACTAGTATCAAAACCTTTAGCTTTTCTTAAAACTAGTGCAACTAATATGATAGGGATGTAGATAGTACCAGTGATTTTTAAAGTACCAATATTTTGGGGAATAGCATTTAGAAGAGTTTTATCAAGAGGTTTCTCAACAGATTTAGTAGTTGTCTTTTGCTTATTTGGTAATTGTAGATACTCTGTAGAAGTGATTAAATCAAGCCTTGATTGGCCTTGTTCAATTTCTAAATCTAATATTGAGTTTTTAACAGATCTGTAGTCTGACTTAGGCACCTCAACATATTGAACTTCATCATTTTCATCAGATTCAATAATCAAACCAAGTGGTGCATTTCTAGATGACATTAACTCAACGTAACAACCGTAGTCTAAGACATATAACGTATATTTTTTACCTACAGCATTTTGTGCCGATACACCTTGTTTTAGCACATGAATAATTCTCATGTCGTAAAGATAATCTATTAATTCATAGCTTTTATCATTACTAATTAAAAAACCACGGGATTTTCTAATGCCGATGACTTCATTGATAATTCGATCTAATAATGAAACAGCTGCTGGTCTGCTGTTAAGTGCGGCGTGTTTATTTACTTGAAACCACTTTTGAGCAGATTTACGAATATGCGTAATTGATATCTTACTTGCAAGAGCGGTTTGTGCAGCTAATGATATTATGTTTATAGCATCACGTGGAACACCTTCGACAGCACGAACAAATTCATCAAAAGATGACGTTTGGCTAAAAACATCATTTATGAATAAGCCAGCTTCTTGATCGCAAATCGAGTTTTTATCTAAAGCTATGACATGTCGATGAAGTAAATTTTTAAAGAACTCTTTAGCAGCTTCGCTATCATTATCAAAGACCATATATTCATCTAAATTTATTACAGATGAAGTATCAGATCCTAACTCTATACCAATACTAGCGTTAGTTTCAAAATCATGTTCCATAAAGTTACATCTATGAGCTATAGCAGCAATTTTTACAGTGATACCAGGAATAGGGTATAAAATCCTGCGCAAAAGCTCTGCAAGATACGGTTGAAGGTCTAACGGTGTTTCTGACCATTCATCGATTAAAATCCAAAGCTCTTTGTTAGGTAATTTTGAAACGATTTTATTAAGTAATTTAGTTATTGCACCGAAGTGAATTCTTAATATTTTTTTGCCGGTGATTTTATTTTTTGCAGTATCACCTGATGTAGTTTGCTCTGAGGCTGATAAACCAGCAGATATGCCTTTGTTCGAAAAACCAGCTTTTGCTGCTGAGCTATTAGTAAATTGATTAGATAAGCCCGTTTCTTCTTCTGATATTCCTACGACACTTAAGGCTGTTGCCTGTTCGATAAAGTCATTTAATAGTTGAGCTATTTCAGTTGCGTTTTCTAAGTTGTTTTCAAAAACATACTCAAGAATGACTTCATGAACAATACATAATGTATCTGATAGAAGTCTTGTAGCCCTTTCGCTTAGAGGGATGTTTTGATCAGAAAATATACCACCAGTGGAGCCTATTAATCGCATATCAATAGGAACACTGATAATCCCCTTTTTGATGACTTCATTATTAAGTACGGCTAAAAAGTGGGTCTTCCCTGTACCTCTTCGCCCAAACATAACTTGATTATCAGTGCTTGAGAGCAGCGTGTATGTAGGACCAACATCAACAAATGACTTCACTAAATGCTCAGGTTGTAACTTCTCTGCTCGTTTAGCGAGTCTCATTATAATTGAGTTAATAGCTCTCATAGTAATCCATTATTGTCTAAGTTTCATAACCTTAACTGAATCGTCTCCAATAATCTAGATACTTTCAGATCCACTTAAAGCATTTAAATCTAGTAATCCCCCCACACGCTCAAAATCAGGCTTAAACGGTATAAATTCGTAGCGATAGTCACGTATTACTTGGTGCTTTTATCAATAGGTTTTTTATGGCAAATACTAATGGCTAGAAAACAACTGAGTAATTGAACCAACAAACTTTGGGGGCAAAGACGTGTTTCAAGGTGGCCTAGTGAATGACCGTAAAT
>TARA_R110002050_G_scaffold3959_10_pt1 | contig 16493 bp, 19 predicted proteins | sample TARA_R110002050 | Tara Oceans TARA_R110002050 (sample SAMEA4396988) | marine metagenome | biome: Polar Biome; feature: [DCM] deep chlorophyll maximum layer (ENVO:01000326); material: water (ENVO:00002006), including particulate matter (ENVO:01000060) such as... | depth 25 m
GTATCCCATAATAATCAATGGTATAGAAACCGTTTTACGAATATCTTTCAGTTGACTAAAAAGAATTTCGGTGGTCATTCCATTTTTCAAAGCGGCGGTAGAACTTTCTTGAATTGTTGGTCCGTCTGCCAAAGGATCACTGAACGGTAATCCTATTTCAATCATATCAACACCGTTCTTTTCTAAATCTTCAATAATTTTTACCGTATCGTTCAATGATGGGTATCCAGCTGTAAAATATATAGATAGAAGCTTTTTATCTTCCTTTAATTTTGATGTTATTCTATTGCTCATAATAAGGTTATGCTAACTTAAAGTAATCAATATAAGTGTTCAGATCTTTATCTCCACGGCCAGAAAGGCTAATAACGACCACATCGTCTTTTTTGAATTTCCTATGTTCAAAAATGGCAAATGCATGTCCTGTTTCTATAGCGGGAATAATACCTTCTAATTTTGATAATTCCAATCCTGCAGCCATGGCTTCATCATCTGTAGCCGAATAAAACTCTGCACGACCAGATTTGTAAAGGTGAGAATGCATAGGACCAACGCCTGGGTAGTCTAGCCCGGCAGAAATGGAGTAAGGCTCGGTAATTTGTCCATCTATGGTTTGCATCAACATGGTTTTACATCCATGAATGATTCCTACTTTACCAAGTGCAGATGTTGCTGCGCTCTCACCAGAATCCACGCCTTTACCTGCAGCTTCAACTGCAATAATGCCAACCTCAGGCTCGTGTAGAAAATGATAATAGGTACCTGCGGCATTACTGCCACCACCAATACAAGCTACCACGTAATCAGGGTTTTCACGACCTTCTTTCTCTTTTAACTGCCATTTTATTTCCTCGGATATTACCGATTGAAAACGAGTGACCATATCTGGGTAAGGGTGTGGACCAATGGCAGAACCAATGATATAATGGGTGTCTACCGGATTGTTAATCCAATCTCTAATGGCTTCGTTGGTAGCATCTTTAAGTGTTCTACTTCCAGATTTTGCAGGTCTAACTTCGGCACCCAACATTTTCATACGGGCAACATTTGGCGCTTGGCGTGCAATATCTATTTCCCCCATGTAAACAATACATTCCATACCCATAAGAGCACAAACGGTTGCCGTGGCCACACCGTGTTGTCCAGCACCGGTTTCGGCAATAATTCTAGTTTTGCCCAACTTTTGAGCCATAAGAATTTGACCTATGGTGTTGTTCACTTTATGTGCACCAGTATGATTAAGATCTTCTCTTTTTAGGTAAATTTTGCAACCATGTTTTTTAGAAAGGCGTTTGGCAAAATATAGGGGGGAAGGTCTACCCACATAATCTCTTAACAGCTGATGAAACTCTTTTTGAAAAGAATCTTCATGCATCAATTTTAAATAATTTTGGCGTAGTTCCTCTACATTTGGGTACAACATTTCCGGTATATAGGCACCACCAAATTCACCGTAGTATCCTTTTTCGTCAGCATTATAATTCATAGCGCTTCTTTAAACTTTTGTAATTCTTCAATATTTTTTAACCCTGGATCTATTTCAAATTTGCTATTTACATCAATGGCATAACAGAATTTAGACTCGGGTGATTTCATAAACTCATTAATTTTATCAAGACTGTTCAAACCAATTCCCCCACTTAAAAAGAAAGGCTTGTTAGAAGGATAATTCTTAAGGACACACCAATTAAAGGTATAGCCATTGCCCCCAGGGAGTTTCCCTTTAGTATCAAAAAGATAAAAATCGCACACATCTTCATAGGGCATTAAACTTTCAAAATCAAACTCATCTTTAATGGAAAATACTTTAATGATCTCAATTTTTTTATTCAACTTCATAAGTTCCTCTGCAACTTGTCTACAATATTCAGGGCTCTCGTGACCATGCAATTGAAGACCCTGTAATTGATGTTTTTTGACCAACGTAATAATATAGTCTATATCGGCATCAACAAAAACGCCTACTTTGTTGATAGTGTGTGGTAATTCGGGAATTTCCCCATCAAAAAATCTAGCGGAATGTTCCCAAAATATAAAACCAAGATAATCTGGTCGCAATTGTGCAACTTCAGAAGTATTTAGTTTCATACCGCAGATTTTGAGTTTCATTTTATTTCTTTTAGATCTTTAATAAATTGAAAGGCACTCTCGCCTGGAGTATCGGTTTTCATAAAATTCTCTCCGATTAAAAATCCTTTATAACCATACGTTTTTAATTCCTTAATTGCTTCAATAGAACTTATTCCGCTTTCAGATACTTTTACAAAATCATCAGGAATTTGGGATGAAAGCGATTTACTGGTCTCTAAGCTAACTTCAAAAGTCTTTAGATTTCTATTATTGACTCCCAACATATCTATGCTGGGCATGATTGATTTATGAAGTTCGTCTTCATTGTGTACTTCTAATAAAACATCTAAACCTAAGCTTTTTGCCAATTCAGAGAATTTTTTTATTTCTTCTCTAGTTAGCACGGCAGCAATAAGAAGAATAACATCTGCGCCATAAGCTTTGGCTTCTATAATTTGGTATTCACTAATTATGAACTCCTTACGTAATAACGGTAACTGTGCCGATGCCCTTGCAATTATCAAGTCTTCTAAAGAACCACCAAAATATTTAATATCGGTAAGCACGCTCATACCACAAACACCCGCTTTTTCATACCCCATGGCAACCTGCCCAACATTTGCATTTTGATTGATGCTTTCTTTGGATGGTGATCTTCTTTTAAATTCAGAAATTATACCGGTCTCACTATCTTTAAGAGCTTGAGCCAGTGAAAAAGTCTCTCTGTTGAATAATACAGAATGTTCATATTGTGAAGAAGGGAAAATCAAATTTTTCAATTCTACTTCCTTTCGTTTATCCGCTACAATTTTGTCTAGAATATTAGCCCCACCTGACCTCCCCAAAGGGGAGGAACTTGATTTTGCTTTATATACTTTTTCAGAACTCATTTTTGACCTTTTTAGTTTTTTAATATTCCCCCTTTGGGGGCTAGGGGGCATTTGTTTTAATTTTTGCTCAACTCTTGTATTTTTTTCAATGCGTTCAATCCTTTTCCACTTAACAAAGATTCTTTGGCTTTTTCAAATCCTTGAATAGGAGTTAGGTTATTTACTGTGGCTATGGCAATACCGGCATTGGCACAAACTACATTATTTTGCGCTTCTGTGCCTTTACCTTGTAATACATTCATAAAAATTTGAGCAGAAGATTCAATGCCGTCACCGCCGACAATATCGGTTTGTTTAATTTCGGGCACCCCAAAATCAGAAGGCTTTAGCATTGTTTCGGTATGGTTAGAAATAGTTTTGGTATTTCCTGTCAATGATATTTCATCATAACCGTCCAAGGCATGTAATACGGTGAAATTTTTATCTGTTTTTTGATAAAGGTATCCGTACATACGAGCTAATTCAAGATTAAAAACACCTACCATTTGGTTTTTTGGAAATGCAGGATTTACCATAGGCCCTAACATGTTAAAGAATGTTTTTACCGCCAGATCTTTACGAATAGGGGCAACGTTTTTCATAGCCGGATGAAATAGGGGCGCATGTAATACACAAATACCAGCCTCATCAATACATTTTTCTAAAAAGCCGGCATTGTTACTGAACTTGATTCCTAAAAACTCCATTACATTACTACTTCCGCATTTAGAGGAAACACCATAGTTGCCATGTTTGGTAACTTTTACACCGGCACCGGCAGTAACAAAAGATGCCAATGTAGAAATATTAAAAGTGTCTTTGCCATCACCACCAGTACCGCAAAGGTCTATGGGGTTGTAAGCAGATAAATCTACTGCCAAGCATAAATCTAGCAATGCATCTCTAAACCCTTCTAATTCTTCAATGGTAATACTTCGCATCATATAAACGGTCAAAAAAGCTGCTATTTGACTTGTATTGTAGTCGCCTTTAGCAATATTGACTAATATGCGCTTTGCATCTTCTTTGGAAAGTATCTCGTGATTTATGAGCTTATTTAATGTTTCTTTCATTTTTTTAATACTATACAGTTCAACCTTAAGTTTAGTTCGCTTTAATTATGATTTAAGCGTTCAGCCAGTTCTCTAACATTTTTTTTCCTTGAGGAGTAAGTACGGATTCTGGATGAAATTGTACCGCATGTACGTCGTATTTTTTGTGTTGTAAAGACATTATTTGTCCGTTTTCATCTACTGATGTTGCTTCTAGAACATCTGGTAAATTAGTGTCTACGACCCATGAATGATATCTGCCAACTTCTATTTCTTTGGGAATATCTTTAAAAATTACGGCATCTTTGGTAATGTTGATCTTAGTGGCTATGCCGTGGTATACTTCCTTTAGATTGATCAATGATCCTCCAAAAACTTCCGCTATTGCTTGTTGACCTAGGCATACCCCAAAAATACTTTTGGTTGGGGCATACTTTTCTATAATTGGTTTAAGAAGTCCGGCTTCATCTGGAATACCTGGTCCGGGAGATAATACAATTTTATCAAAAGCATCAATCTCTTCAAGTGTAAGTTGGTCATTACGCTTTACAACGACCTCGCATTCCAATTCTTCTAGATAATGAACAAGGTTATAAGTAAAGCTGTCGTAATTGTCTATGACTAATATTTTTTTCATTTTAAATGTCTTCTGCTATTTCTAAAGCCTTGGTTAATGCACCTAGTTTGTTATACGTTTCTTGTAGTTCACTTTCTGGGTCAGAAGCAGCAACAAGACCTGCACCAGCTTGATAATGGAGATTATGATTTTTGCTTAAAAACGTTCTGATCATTATGGCATGGTTAAAGTTTCCAGAGAAATCCATAAAACCTATGGCTCCACCATAATATCCCCTGCTAGTTTTCTCATATTTTTCAATAAGCTGCATGGCCATATGTTTTGGGGCGCCACTCAATGTACCTGCAGGAAAAGTGTCTGCCACCACTTTCATGGTAGGTATATCTGGTTTTTTCATGCCTGTAACTTTAGATACCAAATGGATCACGTGAGAGAAAAACTGTACTTCCCTATAATTCTCGACTTTAACTACATTGCCATTTCTGCTCAAGTCGTTCCTAGCTAAATCTACCAGCATAACGTGCTCACTATTCTCTTTGTCATCGGTCTTTAGCTCTTTGGCGAGTTGTGCATCTTGTTCATCATTACCAGTTCTTTTAAAAGTACCGGCTATAGGGTGAATTTCGGCTTTGCCTTCGCTTACAATAAGTTGCGCTTCAGGTGAACTTCCAAAAATTTTAAAATCCCCGTAATCAAAATAAAACAAATAGGGCGAAGGATTTACCGAGCGTAAAGCTCTATAAACATTAAATTCATCACCTTTAAAACCTTGTGAAAAACGTCTACTTAAAACCAACTGAAATACATCGCCACGTTGACAGTGTTTTTTTGCCAAAGCAACATGCTCTCTATATTCCTCATCTTTAAGATTAGACTTTCGATCACCATCTATTTTAAAGTTGTAAGTGGCAAAATTTCTAATATTTAGTAGTTGTTCCAGTTCTGGAATGTTATTATCGGTATTATAGCAATGTGCAAAAAGGTATGCCTCGTTTTTGTAATGATTGATTGCAATAATGTTTTGGTAAACCGCATAATACACATCTGGTATGCTTACTGAATCTGATTTTTGAGATATTTCCAAATCTTCAAAATACCGAACTGCATCATATGACATATAACCAAATAGTCCATTATTAATGAATTTATAATCATTGCTATCTGCCTTAAAAGCTTTGCTGAAAGAATCAATACTTTCAACAACATCTATTTCTGATGTTATTTGAATTTCTTCAACCACACCATCCGGAAATTGTTTTGTAATGATTTCGTTTTCCACTTTAATTGATGCAATTGGATTGCAGCAGATATATGAGAAACTGTTGTTATTGGCATGATAGTCGCTACTTTCCAAAAGAATACTATTTGGAAAACGGTCTCTAATTTTTAAATAAACACTTACCGGTGTTACCGTATCGGCAAGAATTTTTTTATGGTATGTTTTAAATTGATAGGCCATAGGTACTTTTATAAAATAAAGAAGGCTTGTCGTGATGACAAGCCTTTATATAGTTTTACTACAATGATGCTTTGCTCACGATGTTTTTCGTAAGTTGTTCCACCACCAAGTATTTGCGATTAAATTTTTCATTGAGGTTCAAATATAAAAAGGAAATTTAAACTTACAAACTTTACCTTATCAAAAATAAAAATCCCTTTGAATATATCTCAAAGGGATTTTAAATTGTTGTAATTCCACAAGTTTTATAGCTATCTAAAGCTTATAGTGCTAAATCTACCACTAAATCAAAGTCATCATAAATAGCTTTGTCACCTAAATTATCAAAAAAGCTTCCTGAGCCATATTTAATATCATATTTAGTTCTATCTATTTTAAGCGTAGCTGAAGCCTTATTTTCAAACATAGATACAACTAAAGTAACAGGCTTGGTAATTCCTTTAATTGTAAGGTCACCGGTTACCGTATATGAGTTATCGTTCATGGGTTTAACCGAAGTAAAAACCAATTTGGAAGTTGGGTTACTTTCAACACCAAAGAAATCTGCAGACTTCAAGTGTCCCTCTAATTTTTCTTTTCCTTTTCCTGCTTCTAGGTCGGTAACAACTATGGAAGTCATATCAACTACGAATTCTCCACCAACTAATTTTTTGCCCTTCATTTCTAAGTGACCAGATTTTAGATTAATGTTTCCATCATGTGAACCAGTAACCTTATATCCTTTCCAGGTAACTTTACTTTCGCTGACTTTTACTTCTTTCTTTTCGCCATCAATTGGGGTGGTAGCGGTTGCAGAGAAGCCAAAAACAGCTACGAATACTAAACTTAATAATGATTTTTTCATGTTTCTAATTTTAAATGATTATGTTTAATTTATATGTGTGTAATTATTTGTTCTTGTGAATATCTCACCTTTGGGTAGTGTTGCGTATCGTCTTCGGTTGATCTATAACCGACAGCTAAAACTACTGCTGCGTTTAGACCTTTTTTGGTTAAGCCTAAAATTTTATTATACTGTTCTTTATTAAAACCTTCCATTGGGCAAGTATCTATTTCCATTTCTGCAGCAAGGGTCATTAAGTTTCCTAACACAATATATGCTTGGTTAGATGACCATTTATTTTTATCGTCATTAGGTAGGTCTAATAGTGCAGATTTCATACTTTGGGAATACCCCTCAAGATCTTCTTTTGTAACCCCTCTAGTGCTTACGATATTATCTATATAATCGTCAATTAATGCTTCGTCAAAATTAGGTTTGTTAGCAAGAACGAAAAGGTAAGATGAATCAGTAATTTGTGGTTGGTTGTATGAAGCTTTTCTTAACTCTTGTCTAATATTATCATTTTTAATAACATAAATTTCATAAGGTTGTAAACCATAAGAGGAGGCTGTTAGTTTTGCCCCTTCTAGTAAAGTGTCTAGATCAGCCTTACTAACTTGTTTAGAGCTATCGAATTTTTTAGTGGCATAGCGCCAGTTTAATTTATTTAATATCGTATTCATAGTTGTGCTTAAAATTTATCTAATAATTCATTGAATTGATGTAACTCTTCTTCTGAAAAATTTATAAGCATATTTTCTTCTGCTTCAAAAAGTATTCCATCAATTTGTTTTAATATGTTCAATCCATCTTCGGTAATTACAATTTCTACTTTTCTTCTATTTTTTTCGCATACGGTTCTGTTAACATACCCCTTTAAAATTAGCTTATCTACTAAGCGGGTAGTGTTACTCATTTTAGTAACCATTCGCTCATTAATGGTAGAAAGATTTGCAGGTTTTCCATTTTGCCCTCTTAATATTCTTAGTACATTAAACTGCTGAACCGAAATGTCAAATGGCTTCAACACCATAGAAACTTCCTCATTTAGTTTATTGGCTACCAGAGCTACATGAATTAATGTCCGTTTGGCCAACGGCATTTTTTTGTTTGTTTTTAAAATTTCCTCTACATTCATGTGTGTACAATAATTGTATGTACAAATGTAAAATTATTTTGTTAGGATTAGTGATTGTTCAGATTAATTTTTTGTTAAAAAAAGTTGTGAGGTATAAATAAATAAAAATCGATTATTTTTACGGTATATAATTTACACTATGGCAGATTTATCACAACAAGAATGGGAAGAGCAATTGGAGAAAGATTCTAATGCAATAATTCTCGATGTAAGAACAGAAGAAGAAGTAGAGGAAGGTATAATTCCTAATTCAATTAATATAGATATCTATAAAGGACAAGAGTTTGTGGCTGAACTTGAGAAGTTAGATAAGACCAAAAATTATTATGTGTATTGTAGGTCTGGTAATAGAAGTGGTCAAGCTTGTGCAATTATGAAGAATTTAGGTTTTGATAAGGCTTTTAATCTTCAAGGCGGGTTTATGAATTGGGAAGGAGAAACCGCCTAATTTTATTTCTTTAAGAAAATATGCCCGCTTTACAGCGGGTTTTTTATTTTTATGAAATGAAGGAAGATTTGCTTCATTTTATATGGAAGTACAAAAAATATCCAGTAAATGGATTAGAAACTACATCTAATGAACCCGTTTACATAAAGTCTGCCGGGATCCATAATCATTTAAGTGGTCCTGATTTTTTTAACGCGCAAATAGAATTGAATGGTCAATTGTGGGCAGGTAATGTTGAGATACATGTAAAATCATCAGACTGGTATGCGCATAACCATCAAGAAGATCGTAATTATGATAATGTAATTTTACATGTAGTATGGGAAGATGATATAGGTGTATATAGAAAAGATGGAGGTCAAATACCAACACTTTCCCTTAAGAACTATATTCCTGTGCAAGTGCTGGAGAATTATCAAAAATTGTTCAATGTTAAAAACCATAGGTTCATAAACTGTGAAAATGATTTTGACAAGGTTGACGGATTTATAAGGAATAATTGGTTAGATCGCTTGTTTATAGAGCGTTTGGAACAAAAATCGGTCTACATTAATGAATTATTGTGTTATACCAATAATAACTGGGAACAAGTTTTGTTTTTAATGTTATTAAAATCTTTTGGGTCAAAAATTAATCGTGAAATATTTGTTGAAATAGGCAAGTCTATTGATTTTTCAATCATTAGAAAATTGTATAAAAAGCCATTTCAAATGGAAAGTTTGCTTTTAGGGCAGGCAAATTTATTGGAAGTTACTATAGATGATGATCAGTACTTAAATGAATTAAAAAAGGAATATACTTTTCTGAGCCATAAGTTTAATTTGATCCCGGTTTTCAAGTCCCCAGAATATTTTAGGCTTAGACCAATGAACTTTCCTACCATAAGATTAGCCCAATTGAGTGCCATTTATGCTGAGAATAATAATTTATTCCATTCATTAATTGAAAATAATGAGTTAGATTTTCAGGAATATTTTAAAGTAGGTACTTCTCAATATTGGGATACCCATTATAATTTTGGTAAGAACTCTAAAAAAGGCAAAAAGAAAATATCAAATTCATTTTTAAATTTATTGATCATTAATACCATAATACCTTTAAAGTTTGCTTACAATAGGTATAAGGGCGCTCAGGATAATGAAGGTTTATTTAAAATGATGGCTAAAATTAAAAAGGAAGAAAACAGTATTATAGCTAAATTTGATAAATTAGAAACATCAATCCTTAGTGCTAAAGATTCTCAAGCCTATCTTCAATTGTACAATAATTACTGTACAAAAGATAAATGTTTAGATTGTGCCATAGGGGTATCTTTATTGAATGTAAAAGTCTAATTTTATACGTAATGAATGTATTCTATAAATTATTGCTTTATTTTCAAAAAAGAGGATTCGAAGTGTGCGGTAGAATTGCCGAGCGCTTGGGTATAAGGGCAAGAGTGGTTAGAACTTCTTTTATTTATCTGACCTTTGTAACAGTAGGTTTTGGTTTTGCTCTTTATCTTTTTCTCGCCTTTTGGTTGAAAATTAAGGATCTTGTTTATACCAAACGAAATTCAGTCTTTGATCTGTAATGTATGATAAACTTATTTCGGTCTAAAATATATTTGGCACTGACATTAATGCTAATGGTTTTGACCTTTGGTGTGTTGGGCTATAGGTTTATTGCAGATTATAGTTGGGTAGATGCTTTTTATATGACTATAATTACGGTCACTACTGTAGGGTTTTCCGAAGTAAGGCCTATGGGACCAGAAGGCAAGATCTTTACAATAATTCTTATAGTTACAAGTGTATTTATAGTTGGTTTTGCGATATCAATAGTCACCGAATACCTACTTTCCAGAAATTCAGTAGAACTGCTTAAAAAGAAGAAAATGAAGAATGCTATCGAAAATTTAAATCAGCATGTGATCGTCTGTGGTTTTGGACGAAATGGAATGCAAGCGGCAGAAAAATTAAAGGCGTATAGGCGACCTTTTGTGGTAATAGAAAAAGATAAGGAGATAATAGAAAGGTTTGAAGATGACGTATTTTTTATTGAAGGCGATGCAAATGATGATGATGTGCTATTGCAGGCAGGTATAGAGCGGGCAAAATTTTTAATAGCAACATTACCTGATGATGCAGCTAATCTGTTTGTAGTTTTATCGGCAAGGCAAATGAAGAAAAATCTATTCATTATAAGCAGAGCTTCTTTAGTAAATTCTCAGAAAAAATTGTTTTTGGCAGGTGCTAATAAAGTAATTATGCCAGATAAAATAGGTGGAGACCATATGGCATCCTTAGTAGTGATGCCAGATTTAATAACGTTTATGGACAAGCTTTCCACAGAAGGTGAAAACACTACTAACCTAGAGGAAGTGGCAATAGAAGATTTTTCCGATCAAATAGAATGTAACTCTTTAAGGGATTTGGATTTAAGAAGAAAAACCGGATGTACCATAATAGGTTACATATCACCTGATGGCAATTATATCATCAACCCAGAAGCGGATATGGAACTGCAACCAAAAAGTAAGGTCATTGTGCTGGGAAGACCGGAACAAATTAAAAAATTAAACGAGATGTTCCATATAGAATAATCATCTTTCTATCATATATATTTGATTGCATCCATTATTTTTAGGATATTGCTAGACTAACTGACTAATTCAAAAAATTTTAAAACTTATGAAGTATAGACTTCTAACTCTATTAACACTGTTAATACCATTTCTTTCAATTGCACAAGAAAAAGGTTTGGATGAAAAAGTAAATGACGCCTTTATGCCTTTTGCAACGTGGTGGGAAGCTACAGTATTGACTTCTGTTCCAATTGCCGGGTATAACATACCAATTGTATTGATTCTTTTGATAGCAGGAGCTACCTTTTTTACCATTTATTTCAAATTTCCGGGTATAACTAAATTTCCATTGGCAATTAATGTCGTAAGAGGTAAATATGAGGAAATTGAAAAATACGGGCTGGAAAAAGTCCAGCAGCATATGACCGAAGATGGTGATATACCTGATACTATTAGAGACGAAAGTGAAGAGGGTGAGGTAAGTCACTTTCAAGCTTTGGCAACTGCTGTTTCTGGTACAGTAGGTCTGGGTAACATAGCGGGGGTTGCCGTAGCAATTGCTTTGGGTGGTCCTGGGGCAACATTTTGGATGATCGCTTGCGGACTTATTGGTATGTCAACAAAATTTGTAGAATGTACTTTAGGGGTTAAATATCGTGATGTAGGTCCTGATGGTACTGTTTACGGTGGTCCAATGTACTATTTGTCGCGTGGACTTAGTGAAAGTAACTTTAAGATTTTAGGTAAAATATTAGCCGGTATCTTCGCAGTGCTATGTGTGGGTGCATCTTTTGGTGGTGGTAACGCTTTTCAATCTAATCAAGCTGCCGTACAATTGACTTCAATGTTAAATTTAGAAGGTGGAGCTACAGGTGTGATTATTGGAGTAATACTTGCGGTATTGGTAGGTATTGTAATCATTGGAGGAATTAAAAAGATTGCCAGTGTTACAGAAAAGATAGTTCCTTTTATGGCAGGTATTTATGTATTGGCTTCTTTGGTAATCATATTTGCAAACATAAAATATATAGGTGATGCATTCGGGATGATTTTCGCTGGTGCATTTTCTCCAGATGCTGCAATTGGTGGTATTATTGGGGTTATCATTGTAGGTTTTCAAAGAGCGGCTTTCTCTAATGAGGCTGGTGCAGGGTCTGCTGCAATAGCACACTCGGCGGTAAAGACAAGATATCCGGCAAGTGAAGGTATAGTAGCGTTATTGGAACCGTTTATTGATACCGTGGTAATTTGTACCATGACCGCGTTAGTGATCATTTTCTTTAATATGGATGCCGGTGCTTTTGATTATGGTAATGGTATTGGTAGTACCGTAATGTTAAATGATACTGGAGCATATGTTGGTGGTGTGGACTTAACTTCAATGGCATATGACTCTGTAATACCTGGGTTTAGATATGTACTTACCATTGCAATTATACTATTTGCCTTTTCAACAATGATATCTTGGTCTTATTACGGACTTCAATCTTGGAAATATTTGTTTGGAAGAGGGAAAACTGCAGATATCGTTTATAAGGTTCTTTTCTTAATGTTCGTGGTTATTGGTGCGGCAGCAACGCTAGACGCTGTAATCAAGTTTTCAGATGCTATGATTTTGGCATTGGTATTTCCAAATATGATAGGTCTGCTTATCCTTTTCCCTAAGGTTAAGAAGAGTTTTGATAGGTATTTGACAGCCATTAGAAAGGTGTACTAATATTTATATAGATTTTGAAAAATCTCAAATCCCACTTCAAGTTTAATAAACAAGAACGAAGTGGGATTTTCTTTTTGTTGTTATTGCTTATCCTTGTTCAAATAGGTTACTATGTCTACAAATCCTATTCTTCAAAAGTGTCAGGTCCTTTAATTTTAGAAAATTCCCTTCAGGTCCAGGTAGATTCTCTAAAAACCATAGCAGCAAAGAATAATAAGGAGCGTGTCTACCCATTTAATCCTAATTTTATTACTGATTTTAAAGGATATTCTCTTGGTATGACAATAGAAGAGATTGATAGGCTACATGAATATAGAAAGCGAAATAAGTTTGTGAATTCAGCGGAAGAGTTTCAGGAGGTTACCAAGGTTTCAGATTCCTTATTAAATGTAATCTCTAAGGATTTCAAGTTTCCGGAATGGACACAAAATGCTAAACCTAAATCTACTCATAAGTCTAATTCTATTGAATCTGTAAATGTCAATAAAATAACTTTGAAGGATTTAAACACTGTTACTGCGCAAGACTTGCAGAAAATAAGTGGAATTGGTGAGAAATTGTCTGCTAGGATTATAAAATTTAGAGATAGGTTGGGTGGTTTTTTAATCGATGAGCAATTGTATGATGTTTATGGTCTTGAAAAAGATGTGGTAAAAAGAACTTTGAAAGAGTTCAGGGTGATCAGTAAACCAAAAATCGTGAAAATTAACGTAAATATTGCAACTGCTTCAGAATTGTCAAAATTGATATATCTTCAAAAACACGTATCAGAAAGCATAGTAAATTATCGTAATCTCAACGGAAGTATCAATTCTTTGAACGAATTATCAAAAATAGAAAATTTTCCTATAGAGCGTATTGATAGAATTGCCTTATATTTGTCATTATAAAAATAACGCTATGCAAAGTATGTACTTCACCGAAGAACATCAATTATTTAGGGCCAGCCTTAAAGATTTTTTACAAAAAGAAGTAGTTCCCCATATAGACAAGTGGGAAGAAACAGGGACTATAGAAAGGTTTATTTGGAAGAAGTTTGGGGATATGGGCTATTTTGGTTTGGCAACTCCTGAAGAAGATGGTGGACTTGGACTTGATCTCTTTTATACTATTATACTGTTAGAGGAACTTCAGAAAATTAATTCTGGAGGATTTGCGGCGGCAATATGGGCACATGCATATTTGGCAATGACCCACTTGAACAAAGAGGCAGATTCTTTTTTAAAGGAAAAATATCTGCGTCCAAGTGTAGATGGTGATAAAATTGGCTGTTTATGTATATCTGAACCTTTTGGTGGTAGTGATGTAGCTGCAATGAGAACAACTGCAATTAAAAAAGGTGATCATTATGTTTTAAATGGTTCTAAGACCTTTATTACTAATGGGGTGTATGCGGATTATATGATTGTTGCGGCTAAAACAAATCCTGAATTAGGGAATAAAGGAATAAGCATATTTGCAGTAGATAGAAACAGTGAAGGTGTAACGGCTAATAAGTTGAATAAACTGGGTTGGCGAGCATCCGATACTGCAGAATTGGCTTTTGATAATGTTAAAATACCCGTTGAGAATTTAATGGGTGTTGAAAATATGGGCTTTTCTTATATTATGGAGCACTTTTCATTAGAAAGGTTGATCATGGGGGTAAATGCCCATGCCCGTTCTGAGCATGTTTTAGAGTATGCATTGAATTATATGTCAGAAAGAGAGGCGTTTGGTAAATCTATCAATCAATTTCAAGCGTTAAGGCATAGGGTAGTTGATCTTTATGCGGATATAGATATGTGTAAAGAGTATAATTACTCTGTAGCCTATAAATTGGATAAGGGGCAATATGTGGTGAAAGAAGCCACTATTTCAAAATTGAAATCCACAAAGGTTGCAGATGAGGTTGCTTATGAGTGTTTGCAATTTTTAGGTGGTTACGGGTATATTGAGGACTACCCCATGGCACGAAATTTTAGAGACAGCAGGTTAGGACCTATTGGTGGTGGAACATCTGAAATATTAAGGGAAATAATTTCTAAGATTATCATTGATAAGAAAGAATATAAGCCGGCTACGGTTTAGTTCTAGAAATTTAAAAGTTTAAAAAATAGATTAAAGGTTGCCCATTTAAATATAGTTAGTATATTTGCAGCCTTAATCATAAAGAAAGGAGGTTGTAGCCCATGTTAATAATACCAGTAAAAGAAGGAGAAAACATCGATAGAGCTTTAAAACGTTTCAAACGTAAGTTTGATAAGACAGGTACAATGAGACAGTTGCGTAAGCGTCAACAGTTCACAAAACCTTCAGTTGAGCGTAGAGCACAGATACAAAAAGCAGAATATATTCAAGGTCTAAGAGATCAAGAAGAAGTTTAGGCTTTGTTTTAGAAAATAAAAATCCCGCAAATTGCGGGATTTTTTTTGCTCCATATTCAAGTAATTTAAAACTTTGATACCTTTAGGTAATGTATTTATCAGAATTTATATCATACCTCACATTAGAGAAAAAATACTCTGCACATACGGTTAAGGCGTACCAAAATGATATTCTAGAGTTTAAGGATTTTTGTAGGTCTAATTATGAGATTGAAGATATTGATACGGTAGAATATGTTTTAATTCGTCATTGGATAGTAGAATTGTCTGAAAAGCAGATTGATAATAGGACAATAAATAGGAAAATTTCATCATTGAAGGCGTATTTTAAATTCCTTCAAAAAATTGATGTGACTACTGTTAGTCCTTTGAGTATGCACAGAGCATTAAAGACGGCAAAAAAGATAGAGATTCCTTTTTCTGAGCTTGAGATGGAGAAAGTATTATCTGAAATTGAATATGCAGATGATTTTGAAGGGGTGCGGGATGAATTATTAATACATGTTCTTTATGTTACTGGTATGCGTAGGGCAGAGGTTATTTCTTTAAAAATGTCAGATGTAGATTTTGCGAATATGACCATAAAGGTGCTGGGGAAAAGAAATAAAGAGCGGCTTGTGCCAATGCTTTTGGAAACAAAAGAAAAGTTTAAGGTCTATTTGGGATTCAGAAAAGATTTAAAGGAAATAAATGACGGTTCATATATGTTTTTGACTTTGTCAGGTAATAAATTATATGAAACACTTGTTTATAGATTAATAAAAAAGTATTTTAGGGAGGTTTCCTCAAAGGTGAAAACGAGTCCGCATATTCTTAGGCATACGTTTGCAACACATCTTTTGAATAAAGGCGCAGATTTAAATGCGGTCAAAGAATTATTGGGTCATTCTAGTCTGGCATCAACCCAGGTGTATACGCATAATAGTATTGCTGAATTAAAGAAAGTGCATGCTAAAGCTCATCCAAGGGGAAATAAAAAATAAATGTTTAATCTGGCTAAATTCTTAAGGCCTATAAATTTCCTGACTATGAAAGTAAATACGCAATCGGTAAATTTTAATGCAGACAGAAAATTGATAAATTTTCTTCAAAACAGACTTGATAAGGTGGAAACCTTTTATTCTAAGGTAATTAGCTCTGATGTTTATATGAAAGTGGAAAATACGAGTGCAAAGGAGAATAAGATAGTTGAGATTAAAATTTCTGTACCTAAAGATAAATTTGTGGTAAAAAAGCAATGTAAGTCATTTGAGGAGGCTGTTGATTCAGCTTGTAGTTCGCTGGAACGCAGGCTAATAAAACAAAAGCAGAAATTAAGATTACAAGTTTGAGAAAAATTTTTCAAAATTTGTTTTGAATAAATAAAAAATACTATACATTTGCAGTCCGTTAGAAATAGCGGGCTTTT
>TARA_R110002050_G_scaffold233063_1_pt1 | contig 16480 bp, 15 predicted proteins | sample TARA_R110002050 | Tara Oceans TARA_R110002050 (sample SAMEA4396988) | marine metagenome | biome: Polar Biome; feature: [DCM] deep chlorophyll maximum layer (ENVO:01000326); material: water (ENVO:00002006), including particulate matter (ENVO:01000060) such as... | depth 25 m
GAATCTTTTTTTAATCATCACACACAACTTTTAGCAATGACCCAAGGAAACGATGGAGGTTTTTATTATGCCCCAAGAGTACAATATAGTGTTAGTGAAGCTATTGATGTTGTTGCTGCATATAGAGGGGTGAGTATGGATGCTGGATCAATTACAGTAGGTTTTAATACAATTACTTTAGGTGTTGAATTCGGATTATAATCATTAATATATTTATTATTTAAAGAGGAAGCCAATTGGTTTCCTTTTTTTATATCTATTTTTAATATATTTACTTCATGAAAAAACTAATAATAATCAACGGTCCCAACCTTAATCTTTTAGGAAAGAGAGAACCAAATATTTACGGAAGTTTATCTTTTACTGAGTTTTTAGAGGAAGTAGTTGGTAAATACCCTGATGCAGATATCGATTACTTTCAATCTAATATTGAAGGCGAGCTTATTGATAAGTTACATGAAGTAGGATTTAGTTACGATGGTATTATATTAAATGCTGCAGCTTACACACATACATCGGTTGGAATTGGCGATGCTGTTAAAGCTATTGAAACGCCTGTTGTAGAAGTGCATATTTCTAATACATTTAACAGGGAAGAGTTTCGCCATCAATCATTTATATCGCCAAATGCTAGAGGTGTTATACTTGGTTTTGGATTACAAAGTTATGAGTTGGCTATTCAGAGTTTTATATGACTCGTCTAGCCTCATAAAAAAGAAAGAACACATACTCAAATGCAAAAAAATGCGATTCAAATATTAGAATCGCATTTTTTGTAGTTAAGATTTTTTACATAAACTTAACGTATTGTTTTGTTTTATTTATAAGTTTATTGTGAGAATTTTAAGAAAGATTTCGTTTAGATTTGTATTATATTAATCAATAAAAGCTAAATCTATTGTGATACAAAAAACTACTTTCATACTTTTTTTAATAACTTCTTGTATTGTTTTTTCACAAGAGAAAAGAGAAACAAACTCTTTTGTAGAATCTGATGATGTTAACATATTAAATACACCAAGGTTTTATAGAAATTATTTTTCTGAGTACCATTTAAATGAAAATTGGTTTTTTAGAATGGAAATGTTGGAAAGAAGTAATAATAATTTAATTGAAAGTTATACACTTATAGAGCACCCTTTATTGGCTAAATATAAAATAAGCAATAAGCTTAGTGTTTTATTTGGAACTAAAGTAGATGTGTTAAAAACAGATGGAAAGGTTGATGATGTGTCTTTGTATTCTACTTTTGGTATACAGTATGATGTTTCTAAAAGCACACTATTGGAAGCTAGATTTAATTATAGATTATCAAATGGTACTTCAATAATTCCAGATTATACTTTTGGTTCTAAAACGTCATTTACGATAGGTTCGAAAATTAAATTTTAAAAATTGTAATTCAATATAAAAACAAAAAGTTCCGATTTTAATCGGAACTTTTTATATCTAAGTTTCTAGAAATCTAAGCAATTTATATATGAATACATTCATCATAAGCATCAGCAACAGCTTCCATTATGGCTTCACTCATAGTAGGGTGTGGGTGTACTGTTTTTAATACATCGTGTCCTGTGGTTTCAAGTTTTCTACCTAAAACAACTTCTGCAATCATATCGGTAACACTGGCGCCAACCATATGGCAACCTAACCATTCTCCATATTTAGCATCAAAAATAACTTTAACAAAACCTTCTTTGTTACCACCAGCACTGGCTTTACCAGATGCCGAGAACGGGAACTTACCAACTTTAATATCGATACCTTTTTCTTTAGCTTGTTTTTCGGTTAAACCAACAGAAGCAATTTCTGGAGTACAGTAAGTACAACCTGGTATGTTTCCGTAATCTAAAGCTTCAACATGTTGTCCGGCAAGTTTTTCAACACAAATGATACCTTCCGCAGAAGCGACATGTGCTAAAGCTTGACCAGGAGTAACATCTCCAATAGCAAAATATCCAGGGATGTTTGTTTGGTAAAAATCGTTCACTAATATTTTATCTCTATCTACAACAATACCAACATCTTCTAATCCAATGTTTTCGATGTTTGTTTTAATACCAACAGCCGAAAGTATAACATCAGCTTCAAGTACTTGTTCTCCTTTGCTTGTTTTTACGGTAGCTTTAACACCTTTTCCAGATGTATCTACTGATGTTACTTCAGCAGATGTCATAATATTAATGCCATTTTTCTTAAAAGAACGCTCTAATTGTTTAGAAACATCTTCATCTTCAACAGGAACAATATTTGGTAAATATTCAACTATAGTAACTTCTGTACCCATTGCATGGTAGAAATAAGCAAATTCAACTCCAATAGCTCCAGAACCAACAACAATCATTTTCTTTGGTTGTTTTGGTAAAGTCATGGCTTCTCTATAACCAATTACTTTTTTACCATCTTGCGGTAAATTTGGTAATTCGCGAGAGCGTGCTCCTGTAGCAATTATAATGTTATCGGCACTATATTCTGTACCATCAACATCAATTTTCTTTCCTGGTTTTAATTTCCCATATCCAGAAATAACGTCAATCTTATTTTTTTTCATTAAAAACTGAACACCCTTGCTCATGCCTTCTGCAACACCACGGCTACGTTTTACAACAGCATCAAAATCTTTATCATATTCTTTAACAGATAATCCATAATCATCCGCATGTTTAAGATATTCAAAAACTTGAGCAGATTTTAATAAGGCTTTTGTAGGGATACAACCCCAATTCAAACAAACCCCTCCAAGGCTTTCTTTTTCAACAATTGCAGTTTTAAAACCTAATTGCGATGCTCTAATAGCTGTAACATAACCACCAGGACCACTTCCAAGAACAATAATATCGTATTTACTCATGTGTTATTTTTTAAGCTACGAATTTACGAAATCGAATTTGAATAATAAATAATAGAAACCTATAAATTTATATCTTTTATTACCTTTGTTTAGCAATTTCATTATATGAATATATCAAGAACAAGTTTTCCTAGAATCGTTATTATTGGTGGCGGTTTCGCAGGTGTTGCTTTAGCCAAAAAATTATCAAAGCAAGAAGTTCAGGTTGTTTTGTTAGACAAAAATAATTACCATACGTTTCAACCGCTTTTATATCAAGTATCTACAGGAGGTTTGGAGCCAGATTCTATTGCGTATCCTATTAGAAAAATCCTTAAAGATTTTCCTAATTTCTATTTTAGATTAGCAAATGTTAATGAGATTGATATCGAGAATAATGTTGTTAAAACAGATATTGGAGAATTAAATTTCGATTATTTGGTTGTTGCTTCGGGGTCTGAAACAAATTATTTTGGTAATTCTGAGATAGAAAAATACAGTATGGCTATGAAAACCATACCTCAATCGCTTAATTTACGCAGCTTAATTCTTGAAAATTTTGAAGATGCCTTATTAACTTCAGATTTAAACGAACGTAATGCCTTGATGAATTTTGTTATAGTAGGAGGTGGGCCAACTGGCGTAGAGCTTGCAGGTGCATTGGCTGAAATTAAAAAAGGTATTTTGCCTAAAGATTACCCTGATCTAGATACCCGTTTAGCGCAAATACATATTATTCAGTCAAGTGATTGTATTTTAAAAGGCATGAGTGAAAAAGCTTCAGCTAAAGCAGAAGATTTTTTAGAAAAGCTAGGGGTTAATATTTGGAAAAATATTCGAGTTACTAACTACGATGGAAAGACCGTTACTACAAATACCGACTTAACTTTTGAAACTGCTACATTGGTTTGGGCAGCAGGGGTTAAAGGAGCTACCATAAAAGGATTAGAAGCAGAAGAATTAATAACTAGAGGTAACAGACTTTTAGTAAACGAGTTTAATCAAGTTAAAGGCTATAATCACATTTTTGCTATTGGAGATATTGCTTGTATGGTGAATGATGAGTTTCCTAACGGATTGCCAATGATGGCGCAACCCGCTATACAGCAAGGTAGTCAATTAGGTGATAATATTCTGAAATTGATTGAGCAGAACCCTATGGAGTCTTTTGTTTATAAAGACAAAGGCACTATGGCAACTATTGGTAGGAATAAAGCAGTGGTGGATCTAAAAAGATTTAAGTTTCAAGGTGTTTTTGCTTGGTATGTCTGGATGTTTGTACACCTATTTTTCTTAATTGGCTTTAGAAACCGCATGGTGGTTTTTGTAAATTGGGTCTATAATTATATCCGGTTTGATAGAGAGGCTCGATTAATTATTAGGCCATATAAAAAAAACAGGAAACCTTAGCGTAATTTAAAATATTTAGATACTACTATAAAAAGTACTTGTAGTTTATCTTGAGGGGAATCGAAGGGATACTGTCATTCCTGCGCAGGCAGGAATTCATCACAAAGTTAGAAGCTTGTTTTTTGTATGTTCTATTTTTTACACATCATCAGTAAAATGACGCCTTTCTTTTTCTTTACTAAATTTATCGTCATTATATTTTGAAGAATCTCCTTTAGGTATTGATAAGGATTGCCAATCTTTACCTTTTAAAAGTTTACCTAAAAACACCATTTGTCCAATATGGTATGAGTAATGTGCTAATTGTCTGTTAATGGCTTCGGTAACTGTATGTCCTTGATTTCTAATATAAACAATACGCTCTAAATCGGCAGTTTCTAAAGGCGTAATAGCCTTAAATAAACAAGCCCAACCACTTTCCCAAGAAGCAACAATTTCTTCTTGACTATTATAACTGTTTATAAATTCAGCATCGCGGTTTCTCCATTCTTTTTCACCATCTTCATCTAAAAAGTTAGTCCATCTACTAAGCATATTACCAACAATATGTTTAACTATTATTGATATACTGTTAGAGTCTTTGTCACTTTGCCATTCCATTTGTTCAAACGAAAGTTGAGCAAAAGTTTTATCACCCAAACTTTTATAATATTCAAATTGTTTAATAATACTTTCTAAATAGCTTTCCATACAGCAAATATAATTTTTATTTTTTAGGAATGAACTTTAGTGATACTCCGTTAATACAATGGCGTTTACCAGTGGTTTTACTTGGTCCGTCATTAAAAACATGACCTAAATGTCCGCCACAAATAGCACAATGCTCTTCGGTTCTTATATATCCTAAATTAGTATCTGTAGAAAAATCAACGTTTCCTTTAATTTCTCTATCAAAACTAGGCCAGCCACTACCAGAATCAAATTTGTGTTCGCTTTTAAATAAAGGTGTGTTGCAAGCTTTACAAACATAAATACCTGCTTCATAATTTTTATTAAATGGACTAGAAAAAGCTCGTTCTGTACCAGCTTTTCTAAGCACTTGATATTCCATATCTGTTAATTGTGTTTTCCATTCACTATCCGTTTTGGTAACTTTATATACTTCGGTTTCCTTTTTATTTGATTTTTGAGCAGAACTATTACAACTTAAAACAAAAAAGGATAATACTAGAATTATTAATTTTTTCATTATATATGGCTTTTATGTTCTGTCGAAAATATATAAAAAACATAACGGTTTCGTTGAAAATAATTTTCACAAATTCAGTGACCAATAAAAAAAAGCGGTGTCTAAAAAAATATTAAGAAACAATTATTGTATTTTTATAACATAAATAAACCATATAAAAATGAAAATTAAAAACATATTTATTTTATTTGGAGCTGCGACTCTCTTTTTTGCTTGTGCTGAAAATCCTTTTACAGGTAAAAAAACAATGGCATTAGTCCCTAATTCTCAATTATTTCCAACGGCTTTTGCACAATACGACCAGTTTTTAACAGAAAACAAAGTTGTTACAGGAACCTCTGATGCTGCCATGGTTACTAGAGTCGGTCAAAAAATAGCTGTAGCGGCAGAACGTTGGCTAAATGCTAACGGTCACCAAGGTTATTTAAAAGATTATAAATGGGAATATAATTTGGTAGACGATGCAACTGTTAATGCTTGGTGTATGCCAGGCGGTAAGATTGTAGTATATACAGGAATTTTACCAATATCAAAAAATGAAGCTGGTTTAGCAGCAATTATGGGGCATGAAGTTTCACATGCACTTGCAAACCACGGACAACAGCGTATGAGTGCGGGTATGGTACAACAAGGACTTGCCGTTGCAGGAAACGTTGCTATTAAAGATGAGCAATCTAGAGGTATGTTTAATCAATATTATGGAATAGGTTCTAATGTTTTAGGCATGTTACCATTTAGTAGAAGTCATGAAACTGAAGCTGATAAAATAGGATTGTATTTAATGGCTATTGCTGGTTATAATCCAGAAGAAGCTGCTGAGCTATGGAAACGAATGAGTGCTCAAAGTGGCGGACAAGCACCACCAGAAATGTTAAGTACACACCCATCAAACGAATCAAGAATTGCAAATCTTACAGCATTAGCACCAAAAGCAAGAGAAGAAGCTGCTAAGTTTGGTGTTACAACGTTTAGATAATAATTTAGTATTACTCAAATAAAAATATTTGTTTACTTTAGGAGCTGCTCATAAATGAGCAGCTTTTTTTGTTAAAATAAGAAATCACCATTTCTTATTTTAACAATTCCAACGTAGGTTGGAATCTCATAAATTATGTAAAAAAGTTTATTAATTATAACGAAACATATTAAATGAATCAACTAAAAAAAGGAAGTAAAAAACTTCTTAACGCATGGGCGTTTTACGATTGGGCTAATTCGGTTTATACCTTAACAATAGCGTCATCTATATTTCCTATATTTTATTCCGCATTATTTCTTTCAGAAATTAAAACCGTTCATGCTTTTGGAATGGATTTTAAAAGTACTGCTTTAATAACCTTTGTAACAGCTTTTACTTTTTTGGTTGTTGCTTTTACATCACCAATTCTTTCTGGTATTGCAGATTATGTAGGTAATAAAAAGAACTTTATGAAGTTTTTCTGCTATGTTGGTAGTGTAGGATGCATTGGTTTGTATTGGTTTGATATTACACCAGATAAAATACATTTGAGTTTGCTCTTTTATTTTATGGGGTTAATTGGTTATTGGGGAAGTTTAGTGTTTTATAATTCTTATTTACCAGACATTGCTTTTGAAGATCAACAAGATAGTGTGAGTGCTAAAGGGTTTTCTATGGGATATATTGGAAGTGTTCTTTTATTGGTATTTAATTTGTTAATGGTTATGTTTCCTCAATGGTTTGGTTTTGATATTAGTATATCTGAAAGTATAAGTAAAACTGGAACTGAAGTTGAAATTCAAGAAGCAATTACTATCGCAAAAGATGCAGCGTCATTTGAAGCTATGAAAATATCATTTATCACCGTTGGTATTTGGTGGGCATTATTTAGTCAGTACTCCTTTTATTATTTACCCGCTGGCACATCTTCTGGACATAAAGTAACAAAAGCTGTTGTTTTTGATGGGTTAAAAGAATTACGATTAGTTTGGAAAGAACTTAAACAAAATCTACGTTTAAAACGCTATTTATACGCGTTTTTTGTATTTAGTATGGCAGTACAAACTATTATGTTAGTGGCTGTTTATTTTGGGGAAGAAGAAATAGCTTGGGGTGATGCTGGTGAAAAAACAATGGGACTTATAGTTAGCATCTTAATTATACAAATTGTAGCAATTATTGGTGCTGTTTTAACTTCAAGAGCTTCATATAAATTTGGAAATATAAAAACTTTAATTGCTGTTAATTTTATATGGATGGCATTGTGTTTTTATGCCTATTTTATGGAAACGCCTTTACAGTTTTATATAGCAGCTTCATTCGTAGGCTTAGTTATGGGAGGAATCCAATCATTAGCTCGTTCTACTTATTCTAAATTTTTACCAGAAACTGAAGATACGACGTCTTATTTTAGTTTTTATGATGTGGCCGAAAAAATAGGTATTGTAATAGGTATGATAATTTTTGCTTCTATTGATCAGATAACAGGTAGTATGCGAAACGGAATTTTGTTTTTATTTGTTTTCTTTTTAGCTGGTATTATTTTATTATTTAGAGTTCCAAAAACGTCCGAAAATTAATATAAATTATTATTTTTGTTCTTTAATAGTTTATCTTCAACCCTATACCCTATGAAATTGCTTAAAACCTTTGTGCCTACATTTTTATTATTACTTTGCTGTATTACATCATGTAATGTTGAACCTTATGAAGATGGAACTTCTCCAGAGAATAATGAAACCGAAACGAATACAGAACCTGGTACATTTAAAGTTGACTTTGATAACAAAACTTATAAAGCAGATATTGTGTCTGCAACAATATTAGATAATGTTATTAATATTAGTGGTTTAAGAAGCGCTAGTCAAGACGCTGTTATAATATCTGTTTTTACTACTACAACAGGAACTTATCCATTAGGTATTACTCAAAACAGTGTAGAAACTAATTCTGTAACTTATGCGGATCCTGGAACAGGAAATGTATGGCCATCTGTAAAAGATTTTACAACAAAGCAAGGAGAAGTAACTATAACAGAAATTGATGAAGTAAATAAGACTATCTCTGGAATTTTTTACTTTACAGGATATAATGTGTCACAAGAAAGTAAGGAATTTACAAAAGGCGTTTTTAATAAAATACCATACGCTACAAATGTTCCTACTAGTAATAATGGCAATACCTTTTTTGCAAAGGTAGATGGTGTAGAGTTTCTTGAAGAAGGTATAGGAGGTGCTTTACTTAGTATACCAGGAACACCTTCGATAATTACAATTAGCGCTACTAAAACTAGTTTGGAAACTATAAGTATTTCTGTCAATGCCGATATAACTGATGGAACCTATGAGTTTTCATCGTTTGATCCTCCATTAGGACAATATAATTTATCGTTAACAGATGGTGTTGTTTCAGATAGTGGAACCTTAACAATTACTTCTCATGATACATTTAATAAAAGAATAATTGGAACATTTAGTTTTAAGGCAAGTTCTATTCTTGGAACAGGGAGTAGTTATGAAATAACAGAAGGTAGCTTTGATGTTACTTATTTATAGTAAATAGTATAAAATTTAAAACCACCATTTTTATTTTTTTTTAAAGAATGGTGGTTTTAGTTAAAACTAATTAGGCCTTTGGTTCTTTTGTTTTAAACTAATATTGATTCTTCTTTTCTCAGATTTGTAGCTGCTTTAACTAAATTTTTTAAAGCCTCTTTCGTTTCTGGCCAATCTCTAGTTTTTAATCCACAATCTGGATTTACCCAAATATGTTCTTTTGGCAATACATTTTTAGCTTTAATTAGCAATGCCTCAATTTCTTCTAATGAAGGTACTCTTGGAGAATGAATATCATAAACACCAGGTCCAATTTCATTAGGATATTTGAATTTTACAAAAGCATCTAATAGTTCCATATCAGATCTTGATGTTTCTATGGTTATAACATCGGCATCCATAGCTGCAATATTTGAAATGATATCATTAAATTCAGAATAACACATATGTGTATGAATTTGTGTTTCATCTTTTACTCCGCTTGCTGATATTCTAAAGGCTTTAACAGCCCAATTTAAATAGTGAGTCCATTCTTCTTTTCTTAATGGTAAACCTTCTCGAATGGCAGGTTCGTCTATTTGAATAATTTTTAAACCATTTTTTTCAAGGTCAACAACTTCATCTCTTATAGCCAAAGCAATTTGATTACAAGTAACTGCTCTAGGCTGATCGTTTCTAACAAAAGACCACTGCAATATGGTTACAGGACCAGTTAACATACCTTTTACAGGAATACTACTTAAACTTTGAGCATAGGCAGACCATTTAATTGTCATTGGTTTTTCACGAGATACATCACCGAATAAAATAGGTGGTTTTACACATCGGCTACCATAGCTTTGTACCCAACCATAGTTACTAAAAGCAAATCCATTTAGTTTTTCTCCAAAATATTCAACCATATCATTGCGTTCAAATTCACCGTGTACAAAAACATCTAAACCAATCTCTTCTTGAAACTGAATAGAATCTTCTATTTCTTTAGCAATTAAAGAATCATATTCATCTTGTGATAGAAGGTTTTTTTTATATTTTAATCGCCAGCTTCTAACTTCTTTGGTTTGTGGAAAAGATCCAATGGTTGTAGTTGGGTACAATGGTAAATTAAGTGCTTTCTTTTGTTTTACTTGCCTAATTGAAAAGTTGTTGCCTCTATGGCTATCGGCTTCTTTAAGATTAGATATGCGTTCTTTTACTTTTTGGTTATGAATGAGTTTAGAGTTTTCTCGGATTAAGTTTGCTAGTTTGTTTTCTTCAAAAAGCGACAAATAAGCTTCATTATTAGGAGAAGCAAGTTCTTTAAGTGTCATTATTTCTTCTAACTTTTGTTTAGCAAAGGCGAGCCATTGCTTTATTTCTGATTGTAGATTGTTTTCTAAATCTAAATCGTAAGGTATATGTAATAGTGAACAAGATGCTGAAATCCATAAGTTTTTAGGATGAATGCTGCTAGTAGCTTTTTTAATGATTTTTAAAGATGCTTCAAAATCATTTTTCCAAATATTTCTACCATCTACAAGTCCTAATGCTAATTTTGTTTTAGAATTATAATTTTTAGATTTTAAAATATCGTCTAGCTGTGATGGACATCTTACTAAATCTAAATGTAGTGTGTCTACAGGAAGTTGAAGTACTGTATCTAAATTTTCACCATAACAATCGAAATAATTGGCTAGATATATTTTTAATTTTGGAAACTTACTATGAATTGTTTCGTAAGTAACTGTTATGGCTTCACGTTCTTTTTCTGAAAGATTAAGTGATAAACAGGGTTCATCAAATTGTATATATTCAACTTCTAGATTTGTTAATTCTCTTATAATTTCAAAGTAAACAGGAAGTAATTTGTCTAACAAATCAATTCTATCAAATTCTGTTACTTTTTCTTTTCCCAACAATAAAAATGTTACAGGGCCAATTAACACAGGTTTGGTTTTTATGCCTAGTACTAACGCTTCTTTATATTCGTCTATAATTTTTTTAGAAAAGAATTCAAAGTTTTGATCTTTTTCAAATTCAGGTACTATATAATGGTAATTAGTGTCAAACCATTTTGTCATTTCCATGGCTGTGACATCTATATGGTCTTTTTGATACCCTCTAGCCATAGCAAAGTACAATTCTATAAAATTGCTTTTATCAAAATTATTATAACGATTGGGAATACATCCAAAAGTTAAACACGCATCTAAAACTTGATCATAAAAAGAAAAATCGTTTGATGGAATTAAATCAATTTCAAGTTTCTGTTGTTGTATCCAATTTTGCTTTTTTAGTTCAGAAGCTGTTTTTAATAACTCGTCTTCGCTAATTTTTCCAGACCAAAAAGCTTCATTGGCTTTTTTTAATTCGCGTTGGCTTCCAATTCTTGGATATCCTAAAATGGTAGTTTTCATAGTATCTATTAGTTTTAATAACTGTTCAAAATTATATTTAAAGAATAAAAAATTATAACTTTAATGGTTATTTGGTTGTATTAACTAATTTTACATATAATTAAAGATTTATAATCTTTTTAAATAATAGAGTCATGAGCTTCATAGAAAATAATTCTGTAACAGCATTAGATGAAATTGATATTCGCATCTTAAAATTGTTACAATCTAAATCTAACTTAACCACCAAAGAGGTGGCTGCTAAAGTGAATTTGTCTACAACACCAGTTTTTGAACGTATAAAGAAATTAGAAAAGAATGGTTATATTAAAAATTATATTGCTGTTTTAGACGCTGAAAAACTAAATAGGGGATTAATGGTTTTTTGTAATATAAGGCTGAAGGAACACACTAGAGAAATAGGAAATCAATTTGTAAAAGATATTCTTTCGTTAGAAGAAGTGACCGAATGTTATAATATTTCTGGAGATTATGATTTTTTTTTAAAAATATTGGTAAGTGATATGAAATCATATCAAAATTTTGTTTTAAATTATTTAGGAAGTTTACAAAATATAGGAAGCGCTCATAGCACTTTTGTTATGGGAGAAATTAAAAACACTTATTCGGTGCCTATTTAATAAAGGTTGTATTATTATAGTAAATATACTAATATGTGAAAATTCTACCTGAACCAGTAACTTTAGTATCTTCTTTTTCAGGGTTTCCTTTATAGCTAATATCTCCAGAGCCTGCTATTCTAGCTTTAAGCGTTTTATTGCTTACTACTTTTGCGTAACCAGAACCAGATACAGAAACCTCTGTGTTATTCGTTTGTAAGTCAAAACCATGGAAATTACCAGAACCTGAAATATTAGCTTTTAAATTATTGGTGTTTCCTTTTAATTTTATATCTCCCGAACCAGCTATAGAGACTTCAGTTGAAGATGTTTCTATATCTAATATAACGTCTCCAGAACCAGCTAGTGAAACATCTAAGTTGGTAGAACTTAAAAAGTTTTTATTCCATAAATAGCCAGAGCCAGATAATGATACTTTACTTATGTCTTTAAAAGGAATGGTGATTTTCATAGTTTTATTTTTACTTGACTTTATATTTTTACCATTTTTTACTTTTACTATGAGGGTATTGTTTTTTACTTCTGTTATAATATATTCTAATAAATTTTCTTCACCTTCAATTGTAATATGTCCTTCAACTCCATTTATTAAAACAAAATCCATAGATCCTGCACATTTTATGCCGTCATATTCGCTTGTACTTCTCGTAATGGTTTTCATGATGCCATTTCCTTTTATTTTGCTCCACTGTGCATACGATGTAGTAGCGAAAAGGATACTTACTAAAAATAATACTGTTCGTTTTTTGATTGAAATTTTCATATGATTTTTGATGATTTTGAATTATTTTTTTACAAGGGATACACTACCATAATCTGATACTATATTAACCATGCTTTTAGAGTTAGCATTTCCGTGATAGCCGATATAATGTTTTGAAGTAGATTCGATGTTTTTCTTGGTAAAAACCAATCCATCACTATCTCTTAAAGACGCATAATCTAAATTGATATCAAAAGAAAAATTATGAGTCGCATCATAGCCAATTTTTATACCAACATAATCGCCTTTAATTGTTATATTTTCAGCATTTTCAGTTAATCTATTTATTTTTATAGAACCGTAATCAGATTTAAGCGTAACATTTTTATAAACATCACCTATGTAAGTCGTCAGATAATCTCCGTTGCCCGTTACATCATTTACCTTTTCTATTTTTATGCTGCCATAATCACAGTTATAATTAACATTTTCGGCAACTTCAATTTTAGAATTCGTATAATCTGCATTTATATTTATTTTTTGTGCTTTAGAGATGGTAAAATCACTATAATCTGCATTTATTTTCCCGCTTTTTATGTATTCAAAATAGCAACCTTTTGTGTAATCAAAATTAATATCATTGTTATCTGCCATTAACTCCTTAGTAGTAATTTTCCCGTAATCACAGTTTATTTTTGCAATGCCTTTAAGTTTATCTAAATTAATAGAACCGTAGTCGTTATTTAAATCTACATGATTTGTTATTGGTATTTTAATAACATAATTAATTTTCATATTAACATTGTTATGACTTCCCCAGTTCCACCAAGAATTTGATTTTGATTTACTGAATATAGTTTTTGCAGAAACAAAGTTTGATGACCCTTCAAAATCGACTCCAATATTGTCTAATTTTTTTTGTACTTTTTCTTCATCGTTACCAGAAGTAATAATGGTTATTTCAAAAACAATTCTGTTTTCATTCCATGTAATAACATCTATGTTTCCATAGCTATTGTTTACCTTTAATGTAGCATTAGTAGAAACGGAATATGTTTTATTAATGACTTTCTTTTTTGTGTATTTACCATCCGTTTTTACTGAAGCTAAAACGAATACGGGAAGCATGATGAATGCTAATAAAATTCTATATGGTAGTACTGTTCTCATTTGATTGATTCTTTAATTGTTTAATGATATTAATTTGTTCTAAAGTGTTTTGTAAGATGTCTATTCTATTTTGAAAATTAGAGATCATAGCATATATTACTTGGTTATCGTTACCACTTTCGTTTAAGTCGTATTTTAAATTTTCGTAATCTTTTTCTAAGGTTTTAATTCGGTCTAAGGCATCTTCTATTATTTTTTTAGCTTCAGGAGAAGATACTTCTTGAAGTTTGTTTAACTCATCATTAATTGAAACGATGAAAAAATCTTCAGTTTCTGCCATTTCAGGAGATACACTTGCTAAATCTCTTGTTTCTGTTTGTTGTTGGGTGATGATAAAAAGTGATATTATAAGTGCTATAGATGCTGCTATACTAATAAAAGGTCTCCAAAATTGTAAACTTTTTTTATTGTTTACTAGTTTTTGATTGCCTTGATTATTTAACTTATCTAAAAAGCGTTGTGTATGATTTACTTCTGGAGTTTCCAAATCAAAATCATTTTCTAGCCTGTTAAACAGATTATCTATATTGTCTTTACTCATAGTTTAATTTTTAAATTGCTACAGTTGCTAATAATTTTTGTCTCAAGCTTTCTTTAGCTCTTGAGATTGTTGTTCTACAATTAGCATTAGAGATATTCATGATTTCACTAATTTCTTCATAATCATAACCTTCAATAAGGTTAAGTGTTAAGGTAATTCTGTAGTTGTCTTTAAGTGTTTTTATGGTATTTAAAACTTGTTGCGCCTTTATGTTTGTAAATTCATAATCACTACCAATTCCGTTAGAATCATCTTCAATCTTATATAACATATCATCTAAAGAAACTTCTTGTTTTTTCCTATTCTTTTTATAGTGATAGATGCTGTTATTTATAACAATTCGTTTTAACCAAGAACCGAAAATTTTAACCTCTTTTAGACTTTCTAATTTTGTAAAAGCCAAAAGAAACGAGTCTTGCATAATATCTTCTGCTTCAAAATTGTTTTTTACAATTCTAAAAGAAATATTATACATGGCTTTGTAATATCTGTTATAAATTTCCAATTGCGCAGATTGGTTTCCAGACTTACACAAGTCAATGAGTTGCTCAGTATTTAAATTGGTTAGTGTCAAAAAATCAAATTGTTATAGTAAAGAGGCTTGTGTCTATTATTTGTTACAGTTTTTCAAAAAAAAATCCTACGCTCTAAAAGATTGTAGGATTTTAATATGATTAAAAATGAAGATTAACTAAGATTCCGTAGGCTTTTCAGCTTTCTCAATAGAAATCTTTAGTTCTTCAGATTTTTTTTCTAAATCAATTTTTATGTTATCACCTTCTTGTAGATTTGATGCTACAATTTCTTCAGCTAAAGCATCTTCAACATATTTCTGAATCGCTCTTTTTAAAGGACGCGCTCCATATTGCTTATCGAAACCTTTATCAGCAATATAATCTTTAGCACTTTTAGTAATTGTTAAGTTGTATCCTAAAAGTTTAATACGAGTAAGCAGTTTTTCTAATTCGATATCGATAATTTTATTAATATCGTCTTTTTCTAAAGCATTAAACACAACAACATCATCAATTCTATTTAAGAATTCAGGTGCAAATGATTTTTTTAGAGCATTTTCAATAATACCTCTAGTATTTGCATCTTCTTGTGCTTTTTGTGAAGCAGTTCCAAAACCGATACCTGTACCGAAATCTTTAATTTTACGAGCTCCAATATTAGAAGTCATAATAATAATGGTATTTCTAAAATCTATCTTTCGGCCTAAACTATCTGTTAAATAGCCATCATCAAGTACTTGTAATAGCATGTTAAAAACATCTGGGTGTGCTTTTTCTATTTCATCTAAAAGAATAACCGCATAGGGTTTGCGTCTTACTTTTTCTGTTAACTGTCCGCCTTCTTCATAACCAACGTATCCAGGAGGTGCTCCAACTAATCTAGAAATAGCAAATTTCTCCATGTATTCACTCATGTCTATACGAACAAGTGATTCTTCACTATCAAATAACTCACGAGATAATACTTTGGCTAACTGTGTTTTACCAACACCTGTTTGCCCTAAAAATATAAATGACCCAATTGGCTTGTTTGGATCTTTAAGTCCTGCACGATTACGCTGAATGGCTTTAACAACTTTAGCTACTGCTTCATCTTGACCAATTACTTTCCCTTTTATAAGGTTTGGTAACTCAGCTAATTTATTAATTTCAGTTTGAGCTATTCTGTTTACAGGTACACCAGTCATCATAGAAACGACATCAGCAACATTATCTTCCGTTACAATTTCGCGGTTTTGTTTAGTGTCTTCTTCCCATTTTTCTTGAGCAACAGCAAGTTCTTTTTCTAATCGTTTTTCATCATCTCTAAGCTTTGCAGCTTCCTCATATTTCTGTTTTTTAACAACTGAGTTTTTAGTTTCTTTAACCGTTTCAAGTTGTTTTTCTAATTCTAAGATTTGTTTAGGCACTTCAATATTAGTAATATGAACCCGTGATCCTGCTTCATCTAAAGCATCAATAGCTTTGTCTGGTAGAAAACGCTCAGTCATATAACGATTGGTTAATTTTACACAAGCTTCAATGGCTTCAGGTGTATAATCAACATTATGATGTTCTTCGTATTTACCTTTTATATTGTTAAGAATTTCTATA
>TARA_R110002050_G_scaffold160808_2_pt1 | contig 16450 bp, 18 predicted proteins | sample TARA_R110002050 | Tara Oceans TARA_R110002050 (sample SAMEA4396988) | marine metagenome | biome: Polar Biome; feature: [DCM] deep chlorophyll maximum layer (ENVO:01000326); material: water (ENVO:00002006), including particulate matter (ENVO:01000060) such as... | depth 25 m
CAATAAATTACCTGTTAAAATTTTACCAACAACAACCTCATCTAATTCATTTATTTTTTCTTCTAAAAAAACTCGCATTGCTTTGAGAACGATTATATTTTTATCAATAATTACGGTTTTGGGTTTATGTTGTATAGACGAAAACAAAAGTGTATCATTCAGTTTTGCTCTTATTTTAAATCGCCCTTCGGAATCTGTTATTGTAAAAAATTGAGACGTTTTATTAATAACATTTATATTCTCAACATTAAGATCACTTTCTATTTTACCTTGAATTTCAACTGATTGAGAAAACGCATCTTGAAATTGGAAGCTGATAAAAATAATTATTACATGTTTAATTTTTACCATCCTCTAACTTTAAAAACAAACGCCTCTGTGCAATTAAAAACTCAATAAGTTGTACTTCATTCTCCTTTTTTAACAAGTCTTGATTAAACTCTTTTGACTCCAGAAAACCTATAAAAGATTGTACATCATTCAATGGAATGTTAAACGTTTTACTAATATCTTGAGAAGAATACACATCTAATAGTTCTTTTGGTTTGGGTTCTTGCGGTATTTGATTTTTAACAGTTTTATTTTTTTTAGACTTAAAAATCAGTTTAGATATTGCAACAAAATTAACACCATTATGAAGTTGCCCTTTATTAACTATGGCATTTAATTGATTTTCTAAAACACCTCTATCAAAAGCTTTGTCATCATTATACTCGAAAGCCATGTCCATATTCCCCAAGTCCAATTCAATATGAGCAGGCATTCTTACATCATCAATATCTAAAGCAATATTTCCAGAAAGCCCAGATGACAATACAACGGCATCAAGCTGATTAACACTTTCAACTAAAGATATTTTTAATAATTTAGAGTCTATAACTTCTTTCGTAATGGTAACTGAAACGGTTTTAAACTGTAAGGCAGAAATTTCAATTATATCGTTTAAAGCAACCTTAATAGTAAACTCCCCTTTATCATTAGTTATGGTTCCTTTATTTGATGATGTATTGTATATGGTTACATTTTCAACATCATTAAAATCTGCATGAATAATCCCTTTTACATTAATGCGAGTAATAGTTTGGCTTCTAACTGAAGTAATACAAAGTATTATAGTTATAAAGAGTACTATTCTTTTCATAAAAATTTCTTTAGAATATAAAGAACGGATATCAAATCTTAAAGAAAATGAAAAGTGTATTTAAAGTTTTGTTAAAGTAAGTTACTTCATAAAGTAATAAATTGCTACTTTTTGTTTAAAAATTGTAAACTCTTATTATGAATGAGTTCTAACAATTCCATTTCTTTTCCATAATTAAGTAACGACATATCAAAATTATCACTTTCAACATATCTAATAAATTCTTCAACACGATGCTCTGGAATGTTAAAATTGTCAACTAAAAAATCAAACCCAAAATAGTATTTAACAGATTCTATAGGAACTTCTGGAATCCCTGTTTCATCTTTATCTTTCACTTTCGACCTAAATAAAGGCAATAATAATTGATCAACAACATTTACAACATTTAAACCATGAATCATTTTTTGCCGTTGGGAGTTCATTACATTGTTACTAACTGCAGATTTATAATCAATATCATTATAAGCCTCATCGTTATTAACCATACCAAAATATAAATTATTCAACTTTGGCTTAAAATTTCCTGTACGTTTCATCTGTACTTCTAAATTTTTAGACAAACTATTTCCAGTTATAACAACTTCATCGAGCTTATTAATTTCATCAATCAAAAATATTTTCATTGTTTTAGCTTGTAAAATACCCTGATTAATGAGAAAACCAATGTTTTTAAACTGCAATGCACTTACCTCAATTGAATCGTTTAACTTTACTGGTAGAGTAAACTCACCATTTTCATTGGTTATTGTTCCTATCTTAGAGGTCTTATTAAAAATCGATATCCCTGTAAGATCACCACCTTCAACAGTTACTTTTCCTTGTATGCTGATTGGTTTTAAATTTTGAGAAACAGCTTTCAAACCTGATAAAACAGCTAATAAGATTATAATTTTTTTCATAGTTTTTTGTTTTAAAAATAATCTTTTAAAATATATTTTATCTATTAAAATACTATAATCTTTTGGTAAATTGTACCGGATATAATTTTTTTAAAAATAATTTCAATGAAAAACATTTTTATTGCCAGTACCTCTACAACTCACGGAAGCAATTATCTAGACTATATTCTAAAGGATTTAAACATTTTTTTTAAAGAAATAAACACAATCCTCTTTATACCTTATGCAAGACCAGATGGCATATCACACGATACCTATACGAAAAAAGTACAAGAGGCCTTTTTAAAAATTAAGAAAGACGTCATTGGAATTCACACTTTTGAAAACCCAAGTTTAGCAATTGAAGAAGCTGAAGCTATTTTTGTTGGTGGTGGCAACACGTTTGTACTATTAAATCAATTGTACAAAAACAACGTACTAAGTGTTTTAAAAGACAGCATTAGCAAAGGAACTCCCTATTTAGGCACAAGTGCAGGAAGTAATATTTGTGGACTTAGCATAAAAACTACTAATGACATGCCTATAGTGTATCCTCCAAATTTTAATGCTTTAGGTTTAGTTCCGTTTAATATCAATCCGCATTATCTAGACACTATTAAAAATTTAAAACATATGGGTGAAACCAGAGAAACACGTATCAAAGAATTTCATTGTTATAATACGCAACCAGTCATTGGGTTACGAGAAGGAAGTTGGTTGCATGTTAAAGGCGATTCGATAGTTTTAAAAGGACCGCTTACAGCCAGAATTTTTGAATATCAAAAGACACCTTACGAAGTAAAACCAGAGACAGAATTAAATACCTTAAAATAAAAAAGTCTGATCAAAAAAGATGAGACTTTTAGAGCGGGAGACCGGGTTCCCGTTCGACTGCGCTCAGGATAAACTTCTCACCCTAGTTTATGCGAATTTTGAAAACAACAGAAATAAAAAAAGCTCCATCAATTAGATGAAGCTTTTTTGAGCGGGAGACCGGGTTCGAACCGGCGACATTCAGCTTGGAAGGCTGACGCTCTACCAACTGAGCTACTCCCGCAATTATATCGCAAATATAACTAAACTGTCTTTCTCTTTGCAAGAAAAAATACAACTTTTAAAAAAATAATATTCGGAATATCTAAGTAGTTAATAATGAAAATATAGCCAACAAAAAAGCCTTGAAAAACAAGGCTTCTTTTATTTGAGTGACTAATTCAAAATAAAAATAAACTAATTATTTACTTAAAGCTTCTTTTATAATTTCTGCAGCTTCATTAGCATTTGAAAGTTCTGCATATTTAAGAGCAGTTATTCCTTGATGTGATTTTTCCTTTAAATCAACTCCTTTTGAAATTAAAAGTTTTAAAATTTCTGTTCTGTTATACCTAGCAGCATACATGGCAGGTGTCATTCCGTTAGATTTTTGATTAATATCTGTACCTAATTCAATAAGCTTTTTTACAGTTTCAAAATCTCCTTTAGCTATTGAAACACAAAACGGACTTACTTTAAACTTAAGCACCGAAACAGTACTGTATTTTTCTGTAGAATTTTTTAAAGGGCTAGCACTAACAGTGGCAATTGAAAAACATAATGCGACTGCTGAAATAATGATTGTTTTTTTCATGATGAAAGATTTTAATTTGATTATTGATTCGTTTTTTGATATATTATAAAGACGATAGTTTTTTAAATGTGTTACAGAAAAAAGTAAGCAATAACATTTTTTTAACATTTTATTTTCTTCAAACAAATAGTGTGTTAACCTAAAAATTCATTGAAATACTTGCTAATAAATGAGTATTTCGGAAAGCATTTTTACTCATTTTCTTATTAAACTTCGTTATCTTTGAGCCTATTAAAATCATATTAAAAATGAATAAAAAAGTCATCTTAATGATTCTTGACGGATGGGGGAAATCTCCAGACCCAAAAGTATCAGCAATCGATAATGCAAACACACCTTTCATAGATTCTTTATACACAAAATACCCGAATGCTTCTTTACGAACAGATGGTTTACACGTTGGTTTACCCGAAGGTCAAATGGGAAATAGTGAAGTTGGACATATGAATCTTGGAGCAGGAAGAATTGTTTATCAAGATTTAGTAAAAGTTAATCTAGCCGTAAAAAACAAAACCCTTAATAATGAAAAAGTATTAGTTGATGCTTTTGACTATGCTAAGAAAAACAATAAAGACGTTCATTTTGTTGGGTTGCTAAGTGATGGTGGTGTGCATTCGCACATCAATCATTTATTTGGTTTACTGGAAGCTGCCAATGATTTCGGTTTAACCAACTCCTATGTGCATGCCTTTACTGATGGTCGTGATGTAGATCCTAAATCTGGCTATGGATTTTTAACAGAATTAGAAGAAGAACTAGAAAAAACAAACAGCAAACTAGCTTCTGTAACGGGGCGTTATTATGCTATGGATAGAGATAAGCGCTGGGAACGTATTAAGCTAGCATATGATGTTATGGTACGTGGTGAAGGTGAACATTCTACCAATGTTACTGAGTCTATAGAATCTCATTACAAAAATGATATTACTGATGAGTTTATCAAACCTATTGTTATGGTTGATAATAATGACAAACCAGTTGCAACGATTAAAAACGGTGATGTTGTTATTTTCTTTAACTTCAGAACAGATCGTGGACGCGAATTAACTGAGGCGTTATCTCAAAAAGATTTTCATGAACAAAACATGCATAAATTAGATTTATATTATGTAACGCTTACCAATTATGATGATAGTTTTAAAAACATAAAAGTTATATTCAACAAAGAAAATTTAACAGAAACCTTAGGTGAAGTTTTAGAAAAGCATAATAAAAAACAAATTCGTATTGCTGAAACAGAAAAATATCCTCATGTTACTTTTTTCTTTTCTGGCGGACAAGAAACTCCTTTTAAAGGTGAAACACGTATTTTAAGAAACTCACCAAAAGTGGCCACTTATGACTTACAACCAGAAATGAGCGCCTACGAATTAAGAGATGCCTTAGTGCCTGAGTTACAAAAAGGAGATGTTGATTTTGTATGTTTAAATTTTGCCAACGGAGACATGGTAGGTCACACAGGCGTTATGAAAGCCGCCATTAAAGCATGTGAAGCAGTTGATATTTGTGTAAAAGATGTGGTTACAGCAGCACTTGACAATGATTATACAACTATATTAATTGCAGATCATGGTAATTGTGAAACCATGATAAATCCAGATGGCTCACCTAATACAGCTCACACAACAAATCCTGTTCCTGTAATTTTAATTGATAAAGATTTAAAAGAAGTAAAAGATGGTGTTTTAGGAGATATTGCGCCTACGATACTTAAACTTATGGGAATTGAACAACCAGAGGCCATGACGCGTCATTCCTTAGTTTAAAATTAATATTGTACTTTTACAGTAACCAAATGCAGCCCATAAATGAATTTTAACGACAAGCTTATTATTGCAGTCGATTTTGATGGTACCATCGTTGAAGATGCCTACCCAAAGGTTGGAAAACCTATGCTTTTTGCATTTGAAACTTTAAAAAAATTACAAGAAGAAGGGCATCGTCTTATTTTATGGACCTACAGAAGTGGCGACACATTGGATGAAGCTGTTAAGTTTTGTGAAGACAACGGAATTTTTTTCTATGCTGTCAATAAGAGTTTTCCCGAAGAGGAATACAAAACTGACAGAAGTAGAAAGATTCATGCAGATTTGTTTATTGATGACAGAAATATTGGCGGTTTTATAGGCTGGGGCAAAGTATACCAAATACTCATTGGTCATGAAGACATGCCAAATATTGATACTTATAAAAAGAAGAAAAGTTTATTAGATTTTTTTAAATAAACTTTTCTTCTTTTTTAAATCAACTCAAAATAAGCCTTCTCGATAGCTTCTCTATGATTTGGATGCGCTATTTCTACTAAAGCTTTTACACGATTTTGTATTGTCTTTCCATATAAATCTGCAATGCCGTATTCAGTAATAATATAATGCACATGAGCCCTCGTTGTTACAATACCGGCTCCTGGTTTTAGACATGGCACTATTCTGCTTATTCCGCTTTTAGTTGTTGATGGCAAGGCAATAATAGCTTTACCACCTTCACTCAAAGACGCCCCTCTTATAAAATCCATTTGCCCTCCAACACCTGAATATATTTTTGAACCCATAGAATCTGCACATACTTGTCCAGTAACATCAACCTCTATGGCTGAATTTATGGCTACCATCCGTTTATTTTGCTTAATAATGGAGACATCATTTACATAATCAGAAGCTCTTAATTCAATAAACGGATTATCATCAACATAATCGTATAGTCGTTTTGAACCCATTAAAAATGTGGCTAAAGTTCGCCCCGGACTAATAGCTTTATAATTTCCATTAATGACATTATTTAAAATAAGATCTATAACTCCATCCGAAAACATTTCGGTATGTAAACCTAAATTTTTATGGTTAGTAAGTTTTGATAATACTGCATTAGGAATAACGCCAACCCCCATTTGCAACGTACTCTTATCTTCAATCAAACTTGCCACATAATCACCAATTTTATTTTCAACCTCTCCAGAAATAGGCAAGTCATGCGTCGGTATAGATTCATTACATTCAACAAATAAATCTATTTCTGTATGATGAATAATACCGTCACCATGTGTTCTTGGCATTTGTGGATTTACTTGTGCTATCACTGTTTTTGCATTTTCAATGGCCGCCAAAGTTGCTTCAATAGAAACACCTAAGGAACAATACCCATGCTTATCTGGAACAGACACATGTATTAACGCCACATCAAGTGGTAAAATATTTCGTTTAAACAATAGCGGCAATTCACTTAAAAAAACAGGTGTATAAGATCCATTGCCAGCAGCTAATGTGTGTCTAACATTATTGCCCACAAAAAAGGAATTTACATGAAAACTGTCTCTTAGCTCTGGGTTTGAATAAGGAGCGTCTCCTTCTACATGTAAATGACAAACCTCAACATTTCTTAATTCTTCAAAACGTTGCGTCATAGCATTTATTAAAATCTGCGGCGTTGCAGCCGCAGCTTGAATATACACTCTATCATTTGACTTAATAACTTTAACGGCTTCTTCTGCAGTAACAATTTTATACATAATAGTCATTTTGAAACTCAAAATTATTTATAAAAAAAATTATAAAAAATGTCTAAAGTCATACTCTCATAAAAAAACAATAAAAATTTAATTTTCAGTATCTTTGCACATATTTTAAAATTCATGATTATAACAAAAACAAGAGAAGAAATTGAACTCATGCGCGAAAGCGCTTTAATAGTCTCTAAAACATTAGGTCTACTTGCTAAAGAAATTAAACCAGGAGTAACTACATTAGAACTTGATAAAATAGCTGAAGAATTTATTAGAGACCAAGGAGCCATTCCTGGATTTTTAGGACTCTATGACTTTCCTAACACGCTGTGCATGAGCCCTAACACGCAAGTTGTTCACGGTATTCCAAACAAAGAACCATTGGTTGAAGGAGATATCATATCTATTGATTGTGGTGCCCTAAAAAATGGCTTTTACGGAGACCATGCTTATACATTTGCAGTAGGAGAAATTGATAAAGAAACCGAGAAGTTACTTCAAGTCACCAAAGAATCATTATACGCCGGTATCAGAGAATTCAAAGCTAACAATCGTGTCGGTGATGTGGGTTATGCTATCCAAAAATATTGCGAAGACCACGGTTATGGAGTTGTTAGAGAATTGGTTGGTCATGGCTTAGGTAAAAAAATGCATGAAGACCCTGAAATGCCTAACTACGGTAAACGTGGCAGAGGTAAAAAATTTGTTGAAGGTATGGTAGTTGCTATTGAACCCATGATTAATATGGGAACACATCGTATTAAACAGCATAGAGATGGTTGGACGATTACAACTTTAGACAATAAACCAAGTGCTCATTTTGAACATGATGTGGCATTAGTTGATGGCAAACCAGAACTACTTTCAACCTTTGCGTATATTTATGAAGCATTAGGAATTGTGTCTAATGAAGAAGATGAATTCAGACAAAAAGCATTAGTTCTATAGCCCATGAATAAAGTTATTTCTGAAATTAAAGAACGAGAACTAGCCAAAGGAATTAAAGGTCGTTATTTTCATACAGACAATAATACTTTTGGTTTTGTTGACATAAAAAAAGGGGCCATTTTACCTGCTCATTCTCATGTCCATGAGCAAACAACCCAAGTTACTGAGGGAAAATTAGAAATGACTATTGATGGCGTTGTTCAAGTTTTAGAACCCGGTATGATTACGTTAATTCCATCTAATGCCGTGCATAGTGCGCTAGCGTTAACAGATTGTAAAGTAACAGACATTTTTTATCCTGTTCGTGAAGATTATAAATAATCCCTTTTGAAAAAACTCTTCAAATTAATTTTAAATATCATACCAAGACCTTTATTAATTAGAGTAAGTTATCTTGTTCGTCCTATTTTAGTATTCTTCTTAAAAGGAAACACGTATACAGACCCCATAGACGGCAACCGTTTTAGAACCTTTTTACCATACGGATACGGGAAACAACGTAACAATGCGCTATCGCCTTCAACTTTAAGTTTAGAACGCCATAGATTACTTTGGTTATACCTTAAAAATGAGACTGATTTTTTCACATCAAACCATAAAGTGCTTCATTTTGCCCCAGAACAAGCGTTTTATAAGCGCTTCAGGAATATGAAAAATCTAGATTATGTGACGACTGATTTAAATTCTCCGTTGGCCGATGTAAAAGCAGATATTTGCAACTTACCTTTTAAGGAAAACGAATTTGATATTATTTTTTGCAACCATGTACTAGAACATATTCCTGATGATACTAAAGCCATGCAAGAATTATATCGAGTTTTAAAACCTGGCGGTTTTGGGGTGTTTCAAATTCCTCAAGATTTAAACAGAGAAAAAACCTTTGAAGACAACTCTATAACCGATAAAAAAGAACGCGCTAAAATTTTTGGACAATATGACCATGTTCGTATTTACGGTCGAGATTATTTTGATAAACTTCGTTCTGTAGGTTTTAAAGTTGATGAAGTTGATTATACAAACACACTATCCCAAAAAGAGATTACAAAATATTGTTTAGCAAAAGGAGAGATTATTCCAGTAGTTTATAAAAACTAACTTTCAGGAAATCCATTGAGCGCTAGTGTCTTTAAGGCCTGATTTTCATCCTCGTAAATTAAGAATACTTTTAATTCTGGATGGTTTTTTAAAAATTCCTTTACTTTTTCAATACCCATGGCTTTAAAGGCCGTGGCATAAGCATCTGCCGTCATACAATTGGATGCAATAACCGAAATACTCAATAAATTAGTTTTACTAGGATATCCAGTTTTGGTATCAATAATATGTGAATATCTGTTACCATTTTTGTCTACTTTAAACTTGCGATAGGTTCCCGAGGTTGCCATGGCGACATCTTTCAATGCAATGGCTCGAATAACGGACTGCGTTCCATCAAAATGTGGCATTTCTACCCCTACTTTCCAATCTTTATCTTTTTCAATATTGACACCTTTTGTCCTTATTTCACCACCAATTTCAACAATATAGTTATCTATTTTCTGACTTTCCAAAAACTCAGAAATCACATCAACACCATATCCTTTAGCAATAGCGTTAAAATCAATAAATGTATTCGGATTTTGTTTGATAATTTTATGTCCTTCACGAGTCACTTTATTTAGTCCAACCGAAACCATTAAACTATCAACTTTCAGACTGTCTAAATTAACAATATTTCCTTCAGGTCCAAAATCCCAAGCATTGACCAAAACACCAATGGTTGGATCAAAAAAACCATTGGTTAATTTATATATATCCTTAGACGTATCGAAAACTTTCGCAAAATGATTATCAATAGTATTCGATTCATTCCTGTTAAGTTTAGAAATATCCGAATTACTTTGATAGGTTGACATAGATGTATTAATAACCTCAAATAAACTATCTATCTTATGTTGAAACACTTGATTATTTTCAGAATAATATTGAATATGATAAGTCGTCCCAAAAACAGGTCCTGCCAACTTAGTATTTACGTGTTGCTTGCAAGAAACAAGTGACACACAAAAAATAAAACCTAAAAAAAATCTATTCATAAGTAATTTTTAATTTAAATGAGTCTCCAAAACTTGAATACCATTATATTCAATAAGATACTCTTCATTTAAGTAAATTGGTAACTTTTCATCTTTAGCATTAGCCAAACCAACACCGGCATAAAGTACTTGAGCATTTTTTTCTCTGGCGTGCTTTTTAAAGGACTCCATCCAAACAACATCATAATTATTAGGATTGTCTGGAAGAAGTATGGCTCTAACAATCACAAAAAAATATTGGCTATTCTTATCAATACAAACAAACTGAGGGTGCCTTTTAAGCTTGCTATTTATAGCTATAAATTCAAAACCACGTTGTTCTAAATCTTTACCAACATGATTCATTGCTAAATTATGCAGTTCTTGTTTTGTAAGTGGTTTACTCATACAACAAAATTAATATTAAATGTTTTTAATCACCAACTTTAAAAATTGTTTTATTGTTAAAAAATAATCTGTTAATACTTATCAATAAATATTTTTATGAGGTTACCTACTTTTATATTTAACATCCTACATTAATAATTTTTATTCATTATTTGTATTTTTACTAAAATCACTTACAAACATCATGGATAATTCAATTGAGTCCAATAACATATTAAACAGATTACCCAAGCATCTGCGTCAATTCATAAAACCACAAAATTATGAAGACTACTCCTCTATTGACCAAGCTGTTTGGCGTTTCGTAATGCGTAAAAATGTTGATTTTTTAAGTAAAGTAGCTCACAAATCGTACTTGGATGGTTTAAAACAAACAGGGATTTCAATTGATAGTATTCCTAACATGTATGGCATGAATCGTATTTTAAAAGATATTGGTTGGGCAGCTGTGGCAGTTGACGGGTTTATACCACCTAATGCGTTTATGGAATTTCAGGCTTATAATGTGTTGGTTATCGCCAGCGATATTAGGCAATTAGAACATATAGAATACACGCCAGCTCCAGACATTATTCATGAAGGTGCGGGCCATGCACCCATTATTGCCAACCCGGAATACGCTGAATATTTACGTAGATTTGGTGAAATTGGGTGTAAAGCAATTTCTTCTGCTAAAGATTACGAATTATATGAAGCCGTAAGACATTTATCTATTATTAAAGAAGCTCCAGATTCTAATGAAGACAATATCGCTTCCGCGGAAAAAAAAGTAGAAGAATTACAAAAAAATATGGGAGAACCCAGTGAAATGGCTCTTATAAGAAACCTGCATTGGTGGACCGTTGAATATGGCTTAATAGGAACCATAGAAGATCCAAAAATTTATGGCGCAGGATTATTATCTTCTATTGGTGAAAGTGCTTGGTGTTTAACTGATGCCGTAAAAAAATATCCATATACTATTGAAGCGACATTTAAAGATTTTGATATTACTAAACCTCAACCCCAATTATATGTAACGCCAGATTTTGCTCATTTAAGTCTTATTTTAGAGGAATTTGCAAATACTATGGCACTGCGTAAGGGCGGACTTCCTGGTGTAAAAAAATTAATCAATTCGCAAGCACTTGGAACCATTGAATTAAGCACTGGCATCCAAATTTCTGGCGTCTTTAACAAGGTGATTGAAGCTAATGGAACCCTCATATATATTCAAACTGAAGGAGAAACTGCCTTATCTTATAGAGAAAAAGAACTTGTTGGGCATGGTATTAAAGCCCATAAAAATGGTTTTGGCTCACCAATAGGCAAACTTAAAGGCATCAATTTAGCCATTGAAGATATGAGTCCGCGTGATTTAAGTGCTTATGATATTTATGAAGAAAAAACAATCACTTTAGAATTTGAAGGAGGCATCATCGTTACCGGTGAAATTATTACAGGAAAACGCAACTTACAGGGAAAAATAATTCTTATCAGTTTCAAAAATTGTACTGTAAAACACAATGATACTATTTTATTTAAACCTGAATGGGGTAATTATGACATGGCCGTAGGCAAAGAAGTTGTTTCTGCATTTTCTGGACCCGCCGATTTAAATAGTTTTGATTTAATAACTCACACACCCACTTCTCAAACAATTCATCTTAAAAAATCTGAAAAACGTTTCCAATTAGAAACCTTATATCAGCAAATTAGGGATTATAGAGAACAAAAAAATAATACTATTTCTAGAACCAAGGTATTAGAAGAATTGATTAAAAATCATCCAACTGACTGGTTATTAGTTGTTGAAATTTATGAATTAGCTCTCTTAGGAAACGAATCTGTTTTAGCTAAAAACTGCATGAAACATTTAGAAACCATTAAGCAAAACAAACCACAAGTTGGAAGATTAATTGATGATGGGTTGGAAATTGTAAATCAAAAAACGGCAGTATAAAACTATCTGAATCGTTTCAACGTGTTTTTAGTAAACTCACTTAACACTAATTTCCCGCTAATTTTAGCGCGCTCTAAAAGTAGTGAATCCCAATGATCGGTACCTTCCCAAAGTACTTTTTCATATTACTTAAGGCTTCAGGGTTATAACTTGCTAATTTTTCGGCTAGCACTTTTACAGCATCATCTAGTGCTTCTGTAGTATCAAAAACGTCTGCATACAAACCTTTGTCTTTAGCAAAATCTGTCGAAAAAAATGATTCGGCATCAATAGTCATTTCTGACATGGCCATTTTACCCATTTTTCTTGAAACGGCAGGTTCTATAACAAATGGTCCAATACCAATACTTAACTCGCTCAAACGTATAGATGCATATTTTGTAGCTAAACAATAATCGGTCGCAGCAGCTAAACCAACTCCACCTCCTACAGCCTTTCCTTGAACTCTACCTATAATTAATTTAGGACATTTTCTCATAGCATTAATAACCTTTGCAAATCCAGAAAAAAACTGTATTCCAGCATCTTGATTATTAATAGTTACAACTTCATTAAAACTGGCTCCTGCGCAAAAGGTTCTGTCTCCACCACTTTGTAACACAATAACATTAACATCATTATTTTTTCCTGTGTCAATAATAGTTTTTTGTAACAGAGATAAAATATCACTAGGCATGGAGTTTCTATTAGGGTGAAAAAAAGTAATATACCCAACTTTGTTTTTAACTGTTAATTCTACAAATGGATTATTCATTGTTCAATCTTATTAAACGTAACCGTTATTTTTTTCAAACTTAATAATTAATTCATTAAAAGGGCAGATTAGTTACATCAACATTGCCCCCAGATATAATAACACCTATTTTTTTGTTTTTATAATCCCGCTTATTTTTTAACAATGCCGCAAAAGCCACAGCACTAGATGGTTCAATAATAATTTTCATACGTTCCCAAACAAGTTTCATTGCCTTAATAATGTCCTCCTCTTCTACTCTAATAATTTTTTCTACATCTTTTTTAATAATAGGAAAATTTCTATCACCCAAAAAAGTTCTCAAACCATCTGCAATGGTATTAACATGCTCATTAAACTCAATTTTTCCGCTTAACAAAGAACGATACGCATCATCCACATTTTTAGGTTCTCCGCCAACAACTTTACAATGCTCAGAAAAATAAGTGGCTGCTAAGGCTGTACCCGCAATTAAACCACCACCACCAACAGGTGAAAACACATAATCTAAATCTGGATAGTCTTCAAATAATTCCATGGCGGCGGTACCATGACCATAAATTACTTGATCATCATTTGAAGGATGTATAAATTTAGCTCCTGTTACTTTTTGAACCTTTTCTGCCATGTCTTCACGTGCTATCGGGGTTGAATCGCATTCTATGATATTTCCTAGATAGGTTTTAACCGCATCCTTTTTTACTTGTGGTGCATTTTTAGGCATCACGATATAGGCTTTAACTCCTATTTTTTTTGCTGCTAAAGATAAGGCTTGGGCAAAATTTCCTGAAGAATGAGTGACCACACCTTTGCGACGTTCGTCATCTGTCAAACTTAAAATAGCATTGGTAGCGCCTCTCATTTTAAAAGCACCCATTTTTTGAAAATTCTCGCATTTAAAATACACCTTAGCTTGAACTATGTCATTAATCAGCTCTGATGTTAATACGGGTGTTCTATGAATGTAAGGTTTTATACGTTCATGAACTTGTTGAAGTATAGCTTTATTCATTTTGTAATTTAAAATCTGGATTGAAAATAATTCCTATAATATTCTGCCATGGATCGTAAACTGAAGCCACCATTAATTCTCCTCCAACATTGGTGGGTGCTTCGTGAGGTTTTGCTTCTAGATTAATCAATTGTTCATAGGCTTTTAGAATATCATCAACGCCCCAATAAGATAAAACGCTTGCTCCTTTTTCAGCATCTTCTTCAGGTAACAAACCTAGTTCATAACCTTTAATATTAAAGCCCACATAAAATAGTTCATCAAAATAGGGTTCTGTTTGAAAAGCTTTAGAATACCATAATTTTGCTGCTTGTAAATCACTTACCTTATAAATTGTTGTTCTTAATCCTAACATATTTAAAAATTAAAAATCTTCCTGCATTACAGTGTATGAAGATACAAAATTTAGGTTGTAACACATGTTACACACATATCTAAAAAAATTAAAGTAATTTGCATAAAAATTTTAAAAACTATTATGGGACTATTAGATTTTCTAACAGGAAACAAAACTGATAAAATTAATGATTTCACTTCTAGAGGAGCTATCATCATTGATGTAAGAACTAAAGAAGAATTTAGACAAGGCGCTATTCCGGGGTCTAAAAATATACCTTTACAGACTATAAACTCACAGATAAATGCCATAAAAAAGCTTAACAAACCTATTATAGTGTGTTGTGCAAGCGGAATGCGTTCTGGTAATGCAGCTAGTATATTAAATAGTAATGGTATTGAAACGATTAATGGCGGCGGCTGGTATAGTTTAAGTAATAAACTTTAGGTTACTTATAAAAAAGAAAAAACATTAGTTTCCTTCGACATAAGAAGTCTAACTAATGTTAAAACTAAACTAACTAACTCATAACATGACAAAAGTACATGTTATGAGTTAGTTTGATATTACCCTAAGATTAACAAATCTTTATATTAAATTATTCCGTTTTGCTTTTTCTACAGCTTCTAACTTATTATGAACCTGTAATTTTCTGTAAATATTTTCAATATGTTTTCTGATGGTTCCCGTAGAAAGGAATAAGTTTTCTGCTATTAAACTATAGCTTAATCCTTTACTTAATTGTTCAAGAACTTGAATTTCTCGTTCTGATAATGTAATATAGTCTTCTTGATTTTTAAAATCTACAGGATTTCTTAAAAGCTTTAAAGTTTTCATAGCTATAGACGGTGTCATAGCTGCTCCTCCATTTAAAGTTTCTAAGATGCCTTCGTGTAAATCATTGGCATTTATTTCTTTTAACAAATAGCCATCGGCTCCCGCTTTAATAGCGTTAAAAATGTGCTCATCGTTATCAAAAACCGTAAGCATAATAATTTTAATATGAGGATATTTTCGTTTTACAATTTCTGTGGTTTCAATGCCATTTAAAACAGGCATTTCAATATCCATTAAAATAAAATCGATATTATGATTATCGTTAAGTTTTGATATTAATTCTGAACCATTTGCGGCAGTAAACTTAAGGTCTATATCTTCAAAAAAAGAAAGTTTTTCTTTTACTGCGGCAATTAAAAATGAATTATCATCGACTATGACCGTTTTAATTTTGTTCATTTTTTTTCAGAAATTATAAGATTAATGTTACTCTGGTTCCTTGATTACTATTACTTTGAATAGTTAATTGTGCATGTATATCCTCAGCTCGCTTTTTCATGTTATTAATACCGCTACCTAGCTCTACATTTTCTAAATCAAAGCCAAATCCATCATCTGTAATTGCAACTAACAAATTATTATTTTCAGTATTTTCAATCATTACGGTTATAGTGTTTGCTTGGGCATATTTAATAGCATTGTTTATGGCTTCTTGAATAATTCTATACACATTCATACCTTGAACAGATGAAAATGTTTTATCCAGATTGACCGCTTTATCCATCTTAAATGAAAAATCGATATGCTCGTCAGACAAATGTGCTTTATCAATATAATTAGAAATACGCGATTGAAGATCTTCAAAAGTGATTTCGTCCTTATTCATAGCCCAAATAGTATCTCTTAATTCACTAATAGTTTCTTTTGTAAATGTGCTTATATTAACAAGTTTATCTACTAATTTCTCATTGGTAATTTTAAACCCAAATTGTAAATTTTCAATAGTTGAAATAATAAAAGTAAGTTGAGCTCCAATATTATCATGTAAATCTCTAGAAATTCTTAAGCGTTGCTCTTGCAATTTATTTTGA
>TARA_R110002050_G_scaffold13971_2_pt1 | contig 16448 bp, 14 predicted proteins | sample TARA_R110002050 | Tara Oceans TARA_R110002050 (sample SAMEA4396988) | marine metagenome | biome: Polar Biome; feature: [DCM] deep chlorophyll maximum layer (ENVO:01000326); material: water (ENVO:00002006), including particulate matter (ENVO:01000060) such as... | depth 25 m
GATTTTAATTTTAAAGGATTGAAAATCAAAGGGGCTTTTACCACAGCTGAGCAGTTACCTGTTGAACAAGCAGATTTCATTAGTGAAGTTTTTTCTTGCGAGGTCAAGGCTTTTTATGGTTGTGCCGAGATAAATAATCTCGGCTATCAGATAAATCAACATGGATATTACAGAGTATCCGAAGAGATTGTTTTTATAGAGAATAAGGATAGTTCAAATTTTTCTTCAGGCAGTGACTTCCTGGTATCATCCCTCTGGAACAAAAGAATGCCTTTGCTCAGGTACCAAAATGGAGATAGTGGAGAGCTTGGAATTGTAGAAGACCACACTGCGATTCTTGAACTTTCAGGCAGAACAGCAGACAGGTTCTACAGTAATTCACGAGGATATATTTCTTCAATTGTCGCAACTCAAACGATGCAAATTACTGGTCTCACGCATAAAGTAAAACGCTATCAGCTAGTTCAGTTGGATGAATCAAATGTTGAGTTTCGTTATTGTGAATTTGAGAATGAAAAGTTACAACCAGAAGAACTAAATAAAATTATCGGAATGTATAAAAAACGGATAGGCGATGATCTTAGAATAGTGCCGGTTCAAACAGTTGATTTTATAAAGTCTTCTTCAGGTAAGCATAGATTGATGATAAACCTAAGTAATAAACCTAAGTGATTAAGCTTGTGAAAGATATTCTACTTCCACTGTATTTGAAGTACAGATTTTTGCAATATGATTCTAAGAACCCAGTTAAGATGGGGTTCTTCAAGAAGATTTGGGCTTTTAGATATGGTTTTTTCCGAAAGAATTATATCCTCTATAATTTAGAAACTAACGATCACAGAAATTATATTTCTGATTTTCAAGAGAATTTTAAGGCTAGTAGAATCAACGGATTTAATGGGCTGATAAATAATAAAGTGCTTTTTACAGAGACTGTCAATAATATAGTCGAAATGCCTGAAATATTGGGCATTATAGAAGACGGTCGATTTATTAAGTATGGCAGATCTCCTCTTAATGGATATAGAGATTTGATCAAATTCATTCATTCGGAAGTAGGCATCATTCTTAAGCCTATTGATGGTGACGGGGGGCTTGATATTTATAAGATCGACCCGGGTGAGAAAAGCTCTCAAGTGATTTTGGCAGGAAAGACCTTAAAAAATGAAATGCTGGAGTTAAGCCTAAAGGATGTCAAGTTTTCATTTATCTCACCTCTTATAAATCAACATTCTTACTCCAGTGGTCTTTACCCAAACTCAATTAATACAATAAGGATTATACTGTTCAAGGATGTGCAGACGGATAAATTCTTTATTGGAGATGCTGCACATCGAATAGGCAATGACAAATCCAAACCTGTAGATAACTGTGGGAAGGGAGGGTTTACAGCCTCTATTGACTTAGAAACAGGGATATTAGGTAAAGCAGTGAGGACTTATTTTGAAGGTGAGAAGCCGATATGGTATACAAAACACCCCGATACAGGAGGACAAATTGAAGGTGTAAAGGTGCCTGAATGGGAAATGATTAAAAGAAAGGCTTTAGAGCTGAGCGAGCATTATTCATTCATGGAATATATAGGTTGGGATATCGTTTTACAGCCTAACAATCAAATTACATTATTTGAAGCAAATGACGCTTGCGATTTAAAATTACATCAAGTTCATAAGCCACTTCTGTCCAATGAACGTATTAAGAAGTTTTACGAAAGGCATAACGTAGTCTAAAATGTTCATTATTACTCCCATAAGTTTAGAAAACGACAGATATACTCAAGCTGTCAATGCTGCCAATGCGCAAGTAGATGCTGTGTCGTTCATTCGTCAGGCCTGTGATTTGAAAATAACTATGTTCGAAAAGAAGCTCATTTCAAGGGACGAGCTCTTTTATGAAACAGATAATTTGGGATGGATATTTGGAACAGGTATATGGTCTTATCGAGGAAAGGTAGGGGGGGAAGGTCTGCTTCTCATAATTGATGACTTAAGAAATGATTCTTTAAATCGAGAGTTGCTAAGGGGACAATATGCTCTACTGGTTCGTTTGAAGAAGCGTGACCATTTAATTTTGATTCTTGATTCCTCGGGAATTCAGAACCTTTATAAGAGTGATGAAGGAATTGTATCCACCTCTTTCATGGCATGTCTTTATTCTAAAGAGAAAGTAGCTACTCTTAATCGAAAGGCGGCAATTGAGAATTTGGTCACTGGCCATATTGTTAGTCCCGACACATTGATTAATGAGATTAAGAGGTTTCACCCAAAAGGTGCCAACGACTTTTTTATAGAAAAAATTCTTATTAACGTTAATAATCCTAATGAGCGAATAGGCATTCCCGACTTTAAAAATAGAGAGGAAGCTATGGAGGCCCAACTATCTAATCTAGATGAACTTTTTGAAGCGTTTCGAAACTTAAATATAGAGGGTGCTGATTTTGGATTAACTGGGGGATTGGATAGCAGGCTCCTGTTGGCATTTGCTCTGCGCAATTGGGATGAAAATCGTATTTCAGTATATACCAACTCTCGATTAAGAAAAGGAAAAGAGAAAGTGGTTGACGAACCTATAGCTGTTGGAGTTTCAAAAGCAATTGGTAAAGATCTCAAGCTAGGTTGGATGTCTCACCCCACTGATATTGAGGAGGAGCATTTATACGAGACAGTTCAGAAGTCTTTCAAATTCTTCGATGGACATGTAAAAATGCATACTCAGTATTTCGAGGCATATAATAATTCAGAGTTCAAATTGAATTTAATAGGTCAATCAAGATTGAATACTTCAGGTATCGGGGGTGAGCAATATCGGAATATGGAGAGGTTCGGCTCCGGGAAATGGAATTTGAGGAGTTTTTTAGATTTTAAGACCATAAAAATGGTCGCTGGGGAAGCCCTGAACAGAGAAGAATTGAATAGCCTTCTAGATTATTTAGTGCCAAAAGTGAAATCAAGGCTAGGGGTTGGTGATGACTTAAGTAGAGTCGATGTTAAGAAGTACTATAATGAAATACTGAATGGAGATAGGCTTGGAGCACGGAATAACATGGAAAACAAGCTTTACTGGTTTTTAAGTCCATATACCGAGGCAAAGGTTTCTGAACAAGCGTACGGCATGTGCCAATTTATAGGAAATTATAACTTTACTTTTCAAGCTGAAATGCTAGCGCGTGTAAATGAGAGAATGGGTAAAGTACCTACTGACTATGGCTTTACTCCTACCGTTGGGCTGACTTCAAAGATGAAAGTGCAGGAAATGACAAAACTTTTGATTCCTTGGGAATTATTCTATCATACTAAAATCAAGAATCTACACAAGCCCGGTTCATACGACCTTTTTAACAAATTGAATAAATACGGTTTTATCCGTGAGTACTTAGATGTAATTGAAAGTATATTCCCTGAAGTTAATTTTGAGCATTTGAATGTAAGGCCAGATTTAATGCCAATTGCAGTGAATCTGGGTTGTTTTATTTATGAGCTTACTAAGGAAGGAAAATTGAAAGTATAGATCATGGCAGATAACCTAGAAAAGGCTAAAGTTTATTTCCAATCAGAACCAACTTATTGGAAGATTTCTCAGTTTGAATCTGAATTCAAAGAATTTCCAACCTATCCTTTATCATTCAAAGACAGGCTAGAGAAGAATCACTACGCCAATTTTGATGAAAAGGGATTGCCACGTTTTCCATCAAAGAAAGGTAATCTCGTATATTTCTGTACCGGATTATGTTCGTTTGGAATGGCTCACTGGGAAATGTATCAGATTACTGGCAATAAAGAACATGCTCAGAAACTGGTCAATGTTGCAGACAAACTAATGTCTATGGCAGTTGAGCAAGGTAAAGTTCTCATGATATACGACTATGAGGATGATCAAGGAACGAATCCGTTGCCTTGTGCTATGAATAATGGGGAAGCTATAAGTGTTCTTATAAGGGCATATGCCTACCGAGGAGACAATTCATACATGGAGGCAGCAATAAAACTAGGAAAATCATTTTTGAACAACTACGCATTGAATGGCGTCTCAGGCTGGATAAAACAAGAACAAATCTGGTTCCTAGAAGCTGGTAAGTATATCCTGAATGGGCATATCTATGCACTTTTTGGCCTGATGGATCTTGCGAAGTATAATGATGAAGAATGGCTTAAGTCTCTTGTTGATTCTGGGACGGATTCAATTGTCTCGAATCTAGACCGATTTGATACAGGCAATTGGAGTTACTATTGGGTTGATGAGCCCAAATACATAGCTAGTGCTATGTACCATAATCTTCATATATGTCAATTGGAAATATTGCACAAGTACACTGCGAATATGAAATTCTTAGATTTTTCTAACCGCTTCAGGAAGTACGCAAAAGTTCCATCAAACAGACTAAGAGCTGGAATACAGTTGGTCACAGGGAAGCTAAAAAATAAGTTCGGTTGAGCAGAATAAAGGCGTTATTCCTAGCTGGAGGGTTTCCCACAAGCGACAATCCTAGTCACGGTATATTTAATTACAGAGCTGCTATCCAATTATCAGAATTTGTGGATCTGACTGTGGTTCAATTTAGATTCTACAGACCTGGAAGAAAGCTTTTTGAAATAGAGAAAATCGATAATTTCCAAAAAATCACTTTGTGCCTCCCAATAGTTCCTGTTTATCAAAAGCCCTTATTCTTGGTAAATAATGCCATTTATAGAATATTCACAAGAAGATTAATACATGAGTACCTTAAGTCTGCTGATATAGTTCATGCGGGTGATGGGAGTCTTAGCCTTTTTCCGTCTCAATTAAAAAAGAGATACAAGTACAAAATGCTCACTCAATTCATTGGAGGGGATTTAAATCAGGATTTTAAAGGATTTGAGCAAAGAAATTGGGTTAAGAAATGGAAATCATGCAACGATGCTTTTACTTTTAATAGCAAGGCTTTAAGAAAAGTCTTTAGGAGTTATTTTGGCGAACATGAAAATCTAGAAGTGATTTACAGAGGAGTAAACCTTTCTCATTTTCAAATTGAAGAAGATAGAAAAGAGGCCAATGAGATTAAATTCTATTGTCTGGGAGGAATTCCTAACTACACTACTTTTGAACATGGAAGGAATACAAAAGGCGGCTTGACATTGATGAAAGCGTGGAGCATGATAGATAAAGACATTAGTCTAGATAATGCTCAAATTAAACTTCTTTTTGCCGGACCTGACTCAGACTCTGAAATTACTCAGGAATGGAAAAATGGACTCAGATATAAAGAAAAGGTGGTACTTCTTGGGAAGATAAGACCTGAAGAAATAAAGGCGTTTCATTCTGAAAATGATGTGGCAATTATCCCAAGTCTTGAAGAGGGTCTTCCTAATGTTGGAATGGAGGCTGCAGCTAGTGGGAAAGTAATAGTCGCTACCAAAGTAGGAGGCATTCCCGAAATTGTTGAAGATCGGGTGAGTGGGCTTTTATGTGAAGCAAATGACGCAGATGCACTTTATAGGCAGATAAAGTTTGTAGCCAATAATTACAGCGATATGTTAAAGTATGGAAAACGAGCTCGCCTCAAGATGGAGAAAGAGTTTAGTGACCAAAGCTTCGGCGCCGATTATTATAAGTTGTACCAAAAGCTTACCAGGAATTAAAAGATATTCTTGTTTTATCCAATACCAAGTCATGATTCTTTCGAAACCCTTTTTACATAGATTATTCAGACGGTTTAGATTTTCATATTATGTAGACCCTCTACCGTCAAAAATAACTCCTTTTTCACTTGTAAGCGAAGACATAGGGAGGTATCTTTGACCGTTTTGGATCAGACTTTTCTAAAAATAGACAACTCCTTATTACAATCAATCAAAGAAGAAACGTTATGACCATATTAATTATCTTAGGAACCAGGCCAGAAGGAATAAAGTTCGCGCCTTTAATAAAGAAGCTTCAGTCAGAGAGGGAATTTGATGTTAAGGTTTGTGTTACTGGTCAGCACAAGGAAATGCTACAACAAGTGTTAGACTTCTTTGGAATACAGCCTGAATTTGACCTCAAGTTGATGAGGAAAAACCAAGACTTATATACACTTACTTCTAATGTTCTTTTGGAGCTGAAAGGTGTCATGGATAGTGTGAAACCTGATCTTGTATTCGTTCAAGGAGATACAACTACAGCTTTTATTGGCGGGCTTGCTGCATTTTATTCCAAAGTGAGAGTAGCCCATTTAGAAGCCGGACTGAGAAGTGGAGACCGTTTCTCTCCATTCCCAGAAGAGGTAAACAGAAAACTGTTAAGTGTAGTAACTGATCTCCATTTTGCCCCAACTCCTAAAGCAGCGAATAATTTGACATCCGAAGGTTATTGTGAGGGAATTTATATAGTGGGCAATACTGTGATAGATGCCTTGCTTCTTGGGCTTGATACAATTAAAAAGACCAACGAAAAAGAAATTGCTGCGAAATTCCCATTTCTGAATGAAGGTAAAAGGACTATTCTAGTAACAAGTCACAGAAGAGAGAGCTTTGGTGATCCTTTTGAACGCATTTGTGAATCTTTATTGACCATTGTTAACAATAATGAAGATGTAAATATAGTCTACCCAGTGCACCTCAATCCAAATGTTCAGGAAGTAGTTTATAGAGTTTTAAATGGGCATCCAAGAATTAATCTAATTAGCCCTTTGGACTATCCAAGTCTTATTTGGCTAATGAGTCAGGTATTCCTCGTAGTAACAGATTCAGGAGGAATCCAAGAAGAGGCACCTTCATTGGGTAAGCCTGTGGTTGTGCTAAGAGAAGTTACAGAAAGAGTGGAAGGCATTGAGAGTGGAACGGCCATATTAGTAGGAACTGATAAAAATCTAATTGTGGATACTGTTCAATCTTTATTAGATAATCGAGACAATGTTTATGATAAAATGGCGAAAGCGGTGAATCCTTATGGTGATGGAACTACATCGAATCAAATAACCAATATACTTAAGACATTAAAATAGTATTTCAACGACTAGAACAGTTTTCAGAACTCCACAAAAATAAATATTCAATATTAAGAGAAAATGAAGGTGATTGTTTCACACGATATTGATCATCATAGGGTATCAGATCACTTTTTCAAGGATTTATATCTTCAGAAGTATCTAATCAAGAATTTGGTTTTTCTTTTAAAAGGCAAATTGTCTTTTAAAACATGGAAAAGGCGAATGAGTCTTTTTAAAAGAAATTCAATGGGATATATTGATGAATTGATTGCGTTCAATGAAAAGCATGGAGTAGAGTCTACGTTTTTTACAGGTTTCGATAATGCCTTGAACCTGTCCTATGATAAAGAGGTTGCAAAGGACTTCACTAAAAAACTTTCAGCACGCAATCACCATATCTATCCTCACGGGATAGCTTTTAATGAAAAGAGCAGAATGAAAAAAGAATTGGATCTCTGGAAAAGTGCTTTGGAGAATCCAAAGCAATTATCAGGTATACGCATGCACTATTTGAGATCTGCGGATTGTACAGATGGAATTTGCTCAGAACTAGGGTACGATTTTGTTAGTAATCGATATAGCTTAGGGGACCCATATCAATCTTCAGGGTTAATTCACTTTCCCGTTGCGTTAATGGATGTTTATGCAATGACTTATGCTGAAGAAGATCCTTCAAAGGCTATAGAAGAATCAATCACAGTAATTGATAAAGCTCAAGCCAATGGACAGAAGTACTTTACAATAATTTTTCATGATCATCATTACTGTGATGTGTTCAAACAACATAAAGAATGGTATGAGGAAGTAATAAAATATATCGAAAGTAAATTTGAATTCACCACTTTTGTCAAAGCACTAAAAGAAATAAAGTCAGAAAAGAAATAACCATGGAAAAAATAAGAATAGCCCTAGTAGGCGCTGGAAGAATAGCTAACAGGCATGCTGAGCATATTAACAATTATGCCGAGCTAACTGCCGTTTGTGATATAGATTTGCAGAAAGCTAAACTTCTTGGAGAAAAGCATGGTGTTCCATATTTTGGTTCCATTGAGGAAATGATCGAAGCTGACAAAGACAGTCAAGTCTACGCTATTTGTACGCCTAATGGTTTGCATGCCGAGCACTCTATTCTGGCACTGAATTCTGGTTTTCATGTTCTATGCGAAAAGCCATTAGGCATTTCGGTCTTTGAATGTGGAGAAATGATAAAGACTGCAGAGAAAAACAATAAGCGCTTATTCGCCATCAAGCAAAATCGCTTCAATCCTCCCGTAGCAGCTGTTAAGAAAGCTATCGAGTCAGGAAAACTGGGTAAAATCCTTAGTGTGCAATTAAGTTGTTTCTGGAATAGGAATCCTGATTACTATGCAGATTCTTGGAAGGGTACATTAAACTTAGACGGTGGAACACTGTATACTCAGTTCAGTCATTTCATTGACTTGCTTTATTGGATGGTAGGAGATGTCAAAACAGTCTGCGGTTTCAGCACAAATTCGGCTCATCAAGGCATTATTGAGTTTGAAGATAGTGGCGTTGTAGCACTACAGTTCCATAATGGGGCAATTGGAACGGTGAATTACACCGTGAACTCGTTCGGCAAGAACATGGAGGGATCCCTTTCGATTTTTGGAGAGAAAGGCACAGTAAAAATTGGAGGACAGTATCTCAATGAACTAGAATATCAGAATATTGAGGATTATCGAATTGAAAATCTTCCAGAAGGGAACACTGCCAATAACTATGGAAATTATCAAGGTTCCATGAGCAACCATGATCAAGTTTATCAAAACCTTATTGCCGTTCTAAATAATAATGCACCTATCTCAACAAATGCCTTTGAAGGATTGAAAACTGTTGAGATAATTGATCGTATGTACACAGCTATCCGAAAATGAAAGAATATCGTTCCCAGATAAGAGATGTAGACTTTGCTGAGGATGTCAAAGTAGTTCATCCCATCAATGCTTATGGGTGTAAGGTAGGAGAGAGTTCTTTTATTGGTCCTTTTGTTGAGATACAAAAAGACGTGGTTGTTGGGAAAAGAACAAAGATTCAGTCACATACCTTCGTTTGCGAGTTAGTAAACATCGGCAATGATTGTTTCATAGGTCATGGTGTGATGTTTGTAAACGATTTATTTAGCGAAGGAAGGCCAGCTCAAGGCAATAAAGCCCTTTGGAAGAGCACCCATATTGGCAACAATGTTTCCATAGGGTCTAATGCTACTATTTTACCCGTTAGTATTTGCGATAATGTGGTGATAGGTGCAGGTGCTGTGGTAACAAAAGCTATAATTGAACCTGGGGTGTACGCAGGTAACCCCGCAAAAAAAATCAGATAAAATGAGTATTCCTTTTGTAGATCTTAAAGCTCAGTACGACTCAATAAAGAATGAAATAGATGCGGCTATAGCATCGGTATTAGAAGATACGGCTTTTATTGGCGGTGAGCACGTCTCTGACTTTAAAGCTAATTTTGAAAAGTTTTATGGAGCCGATTATTGTGTGCCTTGTGCCAATGGTACAGATGCACTTTATATTGCTATGAAAATGATGGGAATAGGTTCAGGTGATGAGGTAATTACTACTTCGAGCTCATGGATTTCTACCTCAGAAACAGTAAGCCAAACAGGAGCACAGCCTATATTTGTTGATGTAGATGAATATTACACCATTGACCCGACTAAGATTGAGGCGAAAATCACATCAAGTACAAAAGCCATAATTCCAGTTCACCTATATGGGCAAATGTGCGATATGCCAGCTATCATGGCTATTGCCAAAAAGCATCGGCTTAAAGTAATCGAAGATTGTGCTCAAAGTCATCTTTCGTCTTTGGAGAATAAAAGAGCTGGGTTGTGGGGTGATGCTGGAACATTTAGTTTTTACCCGGGTAAAAACCTTGGAGCCTATGGCGATGCAGGTTGTTTGATAACAAATGACGAGAAACTAGCTACAGACTGCCAGAGATATGCTAACCACGGTGCTTTGGTCAAGCATCAGCATGACATAGAAGGTATAAATAGTAGATTAGATGGACTACAGGCAGCTGTACTAAATGTAAAACTACCTCACCTTACAAAATGGACAATCGAGCGTGATAGAGTAGGGAGGAGATACTTGGAGCTACTAGCTGATGTTTCAGAAATAGAGCTACCAAAATTGCGCCCAAACACACTTCACAGTTTCCATGTATTTGGCATTAAAGTGAATGACCGAAGCCAAATACAGGAGTATTTAAAATCGAAAGGTGTACCTACTCAGATTCACTACCCGCATGCAATGCCTTTTATGAAGGCGTATGCTTATCTGAATGCTAGACCAGCTGATTATCCAAATTCGCATGACCTGCAAGAACGTGAGCTTTCCTTACCCATATATCCGGAAATGACGGATGAACAAATTGTATTTGTGGCAGATAGTATTAAGAGCTATTTCAATGGCTAAAACCAAGGTTTGGATAATTTCTAAGTATGCAACTCCCACTAAGTATCCTCGTCACTTTGGTATAGGACAGGCCTTGGTGGCGAAAGGATTGGATGTGACTTTAATTGCATCTGTGTCAAATAGTGTTGCTGCTGCTGATGTGCCTAAGTTCAATGGCTGGGCGAAAGTTGAAAACCATAATGGTTTAAAAGTGGTTTGGATGAATGGGCCTTCCATCACCAACACAGGAATTATTCGAATTTTTTCATGGTTTTGGTTTGAGTTTAAAGTGATGATGACGATGCTCTTTAAAATCAGCAAGCCAGATGCTATAGTTAGTTCTTCACTTTCTTTATTAAGTGTCTGGTCTGGTTTTCTTCTTTCAAGGAGGTTCAAGTCTCTTTTTATATTTGAGGTGAGAGATATTTGGCCATTGAGCCTAATTGAGCTTGGAGGCTACTCTGAGTCTAATATCTTGATTCGATTTTTGAAGTATACAGAACTTCTAGGTTATAGAAAAGCAGATGCTATAATTGGCACCATGCCCAATCTAAAAGGACATGTGCAAAATGTATGTCCTGATGCTGCGGAAAAGGTGGTTTGTGTACCGCAAGGTGTATTTCTTGAAATTTTTGAGGAGCAATCTCAAAAATTAAGTTCTGAATATTTAAAAAAATATATTCCCGAAGATAAATTTATAATAGCTTATACAGGTACCCTCAACCCCAATAACCCCATTGATACTTTGTTTGAAGTAGCTAAAAGGTTTGAAGAGGATTATCCACAAGTTCACTTTTTGATACTTGGTGAAGGGAAAAATAAGGAGAAGTATATGTCAGAAACGGCAGGTCTATCAAATGTTTCGTTTCCCCCTACTATTTCAAAAAACGAAATGGCACACTTTCTTAGTTTTGTAGATGTAGGTTATGATGCTTTTTCGTCTACTCTAGCCGAGTTTGGATTGAGCCGGAACAAGTGGATAGATTATATGTACAACAGTTGCATTATTATATGCTCCTATGATGGGTTTCAAAGCATGATCAATGAATCTCAATCTGGGCTATTTGTGCCCTATCAAGATGAGGAGGCGTTATATAATGGGATCTCCCAAATCTATTCAATGCCAGTTAGTGAGAGAGTCAGTATGGGAGTACGCGCCAAATCTTTTATTGCAGAAAACCGCACTTTTGAAAAGTTAGGTGATAAATATTTAGCCTTGATAGCGGAATAGATGTACAAGTTGATTGTGAAACGAGGAATTGATATTATTGTAGCGCTGATAGCACTCTCTCTCAGTTTGCCAATTACATTATTTATTACAGTATTCCTTTTCTTCGCAAATAATGGCAAACCTTTCTTTTTTCAAAAGCGCCCTGGTAAGGGTGGTCGAATCTTCAGCATTGTTAAGTTTAAAACGATGAATGATAAAAAGGATTCGGTTGGTAATTTGCTTCCAGATGCAGATCGCCTCACGGCTTTAGGGAGCTTTGTGCGTAAAACATCATTAGATGAAATACCTCAATTACTAAATGTACTTAAAGGTGATATGAGCCTAATTGGTCCTAGACCATTACTGGTGGAGTATCTGCCTCTTTACAACGAAAGACAAAAAAGGAGACATGAAGTACGACCAGGTATTACAGGTTGGGCACAGATAAATGGAAGGAATGGTATAAGTTGGATGCAAAAGTTTGAGTATGACGTTAACTATGTAGATAATATTTCTTTTACTTTGGATATGAAGATTTTAGGTATTACCATTTTAAAAGTTTTTCGCTCGGAAGGAGTATCACAAAAAGGAGAAGCAACAGTACAATACTTTAAAGGAAATGAGTAAATATGAGCTTTTGTATGCAATAGTTTTTCAGATGGAACGTGCACAGCGCGCGTACCAATATTACCGCAATGAGCAAGTGTATTTACATGCTTGTAACATTTATAAAGGAAATAATGAAATGGCAAGCTTACTTACTAGGTATGGCTGGAAGTTGGATAATGAGATTTACGAGGGTTCTCTTGATTTATTGGAACACTTAGATGTGTGGTTGGAGCAGTTTTATCATTTGAAAAGCGAGCTTAATCCTAGCCCTCAAACTAAGTTTATTTTTGAGCGATTTAAAGGTACAAGGCCTTTTCCTCAAGGTTTTCGGCAGCAAATAGAAAAAGAACTTAAAAAAGTGAAAGGATGAAGTATGTATTCGCTGGTGACCGTGATGTTTCGGTTCATGTTTTGCGTTTCATGATAAATGAAGGGTACCCTCCCGAGGCCCTCATAGTAAGTGGAATTAACAAGGCTAGTCATGCAAAGGAATTGATAGAGCTAAGTAGACTACCTGAGGATAAGATATTACAAGGAAAGGAGTTTGCTAGTGAAGGAGGATTAAGGCTTCTTCAAAATTTATCCCCAGATTACATTATTGGTATTCATTTTCCCTACTTAATTTCGGGAGAGGTTTTAAATATCCCTAAAGTTGGATTCTTGAATCTGCACCCTGCATATTTGCCTTATAATCGTGGATGGCACACGCCTTCTTGGGCTATTATAGATGAGACTCCTATAGGCGCAACTCTTCATTTTATGGTTGAACAGTTAGATGCTGGTGATATTATCTATCAATGTCAATTACATCCAACCCCCGCGGATACGGCCAATACTCTTTATCAAAAATTAAAGAAACTTGAATTCGAAATTTTTAAAAAAGCGTGGCCGCAGCTTGTTACTTTAAATCCTGAAAGGTCAGAACAAGATTTGGAAGCTGGAACTTCGCACAAACGAAAAGATTTGTTTCAGCCTTCAATTCAAGAGCTTCATTTACGAGAGAGTTATGAGTTGGATAGTTTAATGAGGAAGTTACGAGGGCTAACAACTAATGATTTAAGCGAGGCTGCTTACTTTCTAAAGGATGGTAAGAAATATCAAGTTCAAGTGCAGATAATAGAAGTAGATGATGTCTGAAAATTTACTAATAGTTGGAGTTGTTTGCTTAGGAGTTAAAGTTCAGAATATATTAGACTTTTTGGATTTTTCTTTACCAGGTTCTACTGACAATAAGTATCCATCCCACCTACAACATATTGTCCAGTCCTAAATGTGATTTGAATTTCGTGGGCTAAATAAACAAGCCATGAAAGTAGACTATTTAAGTTTAAAGAAGCGTTTTGAGAAGCCTCAGGTTAAAATCAAATTGCTTTTGCCAAGCAAGAAGGATTATTACCCACTATGCTGAGCTATTATTTGAAAAAAGAACAGACGATTGTATCATTAACAGAACCCGTTTCCAATAGTTCTTTTCAGGAGGTTTTAGTCAAATCGAGCGGTAAATCCCACGTTACTATAACTACCCAGAGTGGGGTTAAAATCGAGATCCTCTTTTAATTGGTTTAACTTCTAGTCTCCGCTTCTATCTTTTTCAAGGCGCGGCGGATATGCGAAAAGGTTTTGATGAACTAAGCGGTTTAGTGAGTTCGAGTTTGGTCCGCGACCCCAGCGACTGGATTATACCTTTTTATTAACCGTCGGCTAAATCGCCTAAAAATGGTAGCTTGGGAAATGGGTGGTTTTATGCTCTATTACAAGCGCTTGAAGCAAAGTGTTTTTGAGTACCATTATAGAGTTCTTTTTGAAAAATCGAACTGAGTTGGGAGACCCTCATTTTGATGATTGTGGGGATAAAACTAGAAGGAATTATACGCAAAAACAGCTACCAAAAACCGGGCTAAACAATTGGTAATCCTTACCTTTATAGGGTGAGTAAAGATCATCAAACGATAGCTGTGACTCCAAAAAGTATCATTGGAAAAGCGATGACCGGCTTTATTAATCAGTACCCAAAGCTGTTGGCCATTTTTGAAGATAGTCGCGTTGAGCTCGACAATAATTGCATTGAAAATATAATTAGACCTCTTGCTTAAGGCCTAAAGGATTATCTTTTTGCAGGCAGTCGCCCCGCCACAAAATGCATAGTCATGATGTATAGCTTTTTTGCTTGCTGTCTAGCCAATGAAATCAACCCCCATCAGTGGCTTAAGAATACTTTGGAAACCATATACCTAGCTAAAACTTCTGAACTTAAGCAGTATTTACCCAACAAGGGAATAGTTTAGTTTCTCGGACAGATAGATAAAGTTAACAGATTAAAGGAACTACTGCCGGGGTAAAGCAAGATGTAATTCACCGAAAAGATACTTTTTAGAGAATATTTTATCATAAAAATTGTTAAAGTCAACCTTACATTTTCTAAGTAACCCTCTGATATCGGGAATCTTTTTAGGTTTAATAGCCAGTATCGGTTTTAAGTTTAAGTGGGAATTGTTTTCACAGGTGACTTGGTTTTTAACGGGCTTATGGATTTTTATATGCATTTTCAGTCCTTTACCGGGGTATTTATTGCAAAGATTGGAAAGGAGCCCAAAAGGAAATGTTGAATCCAAAGAAAGCCATTCCATAAATGACAGACAAATTTTGGTTTTTGCTTCAGGTTTCTCAAATGATACGAGCTTGCATGCCAATTCTCAATTAAGTGAGACTATGCTCCAAAGACTAGTTGAAGGGGTAAGGCTTTATCATGAAATTGGAGCGAAACAATTAATATTAAGCGGACCCTGTAAGGATGATGGTGGTTGTCAGGCGGAGGTAGCGATAGAAGTAGCTCGATCTCTACGGGTCCCGTCCGACAATATCGCGATTATTACTGCAGGGCGAAATACGATTGAAGAACTAGAAGCTTATATAGCTGAATATGGAAAAGAGAATAAGCTTATCGCGGTAAGTTCCGCGCGGCATTTGAAAAGAATTAAATTGATTGCGGATAATTTGGGCTTAGAGGTGGGATTATCGGCGAGCGATTATGAGATAAAGAGAGAAGAGGGAAGGAGTAATGCTTTTCAGCCGGACTTTAAAGGGATAGGGTATACCAAGATGTTTTTACATGAGTGGTTGGGGATGTGGTATACGCGGTGGTATTTTTATTTGGAGAGACGAGAATCGAGAATCGAGAAACAAGATGGATCTCGGTAAAGTAGAAGGGAGCGTTAGTAGTATGGTTTGGTGGTTTAGGAAAAGGAACGCGACGTTCGCAGCGGGGACGCGGAGAGCGCAGCGAGGATGTAGAGACGAGAAACGGGAGAGAGGTATTTAAAATAAAATTCTTTGTGTTCGTGGCGAAAACGTTGCGCTCGTTGCGATACAAGAAAAAAAAAGGGTGTTAGTTTAAGGCTAGCACCCTTTTTTATTTAGATAAATAATTGGTCGAGGGCGGCGAAGATGCGGTCGAAATCTTGGTCGGTGAGGTTTGAGCCGGAGGGGAGGCAAAGGCCCTGGTCGAATAAGGTTTCGGAGAAATTGCTACCGTAATATTGGCAATCGGCAAACACCGGTTGCAGGTGCATGGGTTTCCATAAAGGGCGAGCTTCTATGTTTTCTTCGGCGAGAGCGAGGCGTATTTTTTCGCGATCGAGGCCTTTATTGAGGGCCGGGTCGACTAGAATAGCGCTGAGCCAGCGGTTGGAGAAGGAGTGGGTATTTTCTTCTTGGAAGCGGATATTATAGCCAGCAGCATTTTGAGTGGCGAAATAGTTTTGGTAGCGAGCGAAGTTGGCACGTCTTTGGGCAATGCGTTCGTCGAGTACGGCCATTTGTCCGCGCCCGATACCGGCAAGTACATTACTGAGGCGGTAATTATAACCAATGCGGCTATGTTGATAATGAGGTGCTTCATCGCGGGCTTGGGTAGCGAGAAAGCGTGCTTGGTCGATTAAGTCCTTATCGTTAGAGGCCAAGGCGCCACCACCAGAGGTGGTAATAATTTTATTACCATTGAAGGAATAAACCCCCATCTTTCCGATGCTACCAGTAAATTTTTCTTGGTAAGTGGAACCGAGGCTTTCGGCCGCATCTTCAATTACGGGAATATTGTATTCTTGGGCGATGGCCATAATCGCATCCATTTGAGCGGGCATACCGTAGAGGTGGACGGGCATAATGGCTTTTACCTTGGTGATTTCACCCTTGGCGGAAAGGTCAGCTAAAGCATGCTTTAGATCTACGGGATTCATATTCCAGGTTTCTGCTTCTGAATCGA
>TARA_R110002050_G_scaffold8396_1_pt1 | contig 16439 bp, 14 predicted proteins | sample TARA_R110002050 | Tara Oceans TARA_R110002050 (sample SAMEA4396988) | marine metagenome | biome: Polar Biome; feature: [DCM] deep chlorophyll maximum layer (ENVO:01000326); material: water (ENVO:00002006), including particulate matter (ENVO:01000060) such as... | depth 25 m
ACTTTATCCTATCATACTGGTCTAAAATTCCCAGTCCTCCTCTGATCATAACCTTTAGAATCCCACTATTTAAAAACTGGTGCATAAAAAAAGGCCCTGGGGAAAACCCAGGACCTTTGGAAAAAGGAGAGGTTTTTGGTTTAGAATATTCCCCCACTAAGGCTATTAGCTTTCGCTGTTTCTTGCCTACCCCATTCTCCTTCAGCAACCTGACAGGATGGAATTAGTTCCTTGCTGCTTATAACACCTTTGCAGGCAGTACATAAAACCCTTAAAATACTTGCAGCAGCATCTTCTCCTGAACAGCGAGCGGCCCTTATAATCGCCTTCTTTGCCCGCACAGAATCAACCATAGATTGCGTTATGTCTGCTCCTGGATCTTTGGTTAAATCTTGAACTTCTTTTCTTGTATGGCCCAACTCCTCCCCCTCAACACAAAGGGTATTGCAATATGTTTCTAAACACCCTTCTTGATTTGTTGCAAATTCTTTTGCTGCATCCCTAACAGCCTCATTAATTTGACGAACAGTTAATTCCTTCAACCTAGAATATTTTCTTTTTGTTGTTTCTGGCTGTTCAGCTCTGGGTATAGGCATCTCCCCTTCTTGGCCAATCGCTTCCATGGCATTTCCTATCTTTTCTTGTTCCACCAAAAAATTCGCAATATTCAGCAAACCACTTTGTGCCAAGAATTGCATATAGTATTGTTGCATTTCTTGCAATTTTATTTGCTCGCTTTCGATTTGTGCTTGGTCATCCTCATTACCTGGTCTTGCCTTGAGTATCAAACCCGAAACATCACCTTGCTTTTTCAGAATGGATTCAAACTGCTTTTGGGCAAGATTATATATATGAATATCCGCTTTCCAAGCGGCCATATCTATATCTCTGAGGTTAACTTTTACGTATACAAATTTTTTCTCCGGACCTGTTGTAACAAAGAAATTCTCTGCTGTTTCCATATAATCAGCAAGTGCTAAACCTTTGGCTTTGGCACAACGTTCTATAGCAGCCTCACTGGTACATGCTGGTGCCCAGCAAGGGTTTATACCTCTTTGAATAGAAGCAGTGAATCTTTGAGTCATAGTATCAGCAGCTCTTGTATGGTCTTTTACTACTTTTTCACTATTCAGTCCTTTTCTTTTTTGCCCCCAGCCAAACAAAGCATCCGCCTGACCCGGCAGACACATACAGCCCAAAAAGACCAGTGACACCATTATTGTTTTTGTAAACTTCTGCATTTATGCCTCTCCTAAACATATTGACTTTAATTACTTATAACTTCATTATTTTCATAAATATCAATCAAGGTCAATCATTTAATGGTGTTTCTTATGATCAATTTTTTAAAAGTCTACAGAGTATGTTTTGGTGTGATTTCCCTGCATATTTTTTGCCCTATGGCAGCGGCAGAGATAACCAAAGATTTAATTCAAAAGTCAGTCCTTTATCCAGGGCCAAAAACAGAAAGAAAATTAAATGATCTTTTACGATCGGATTATCACAAACACCTGTCAACATATTATCTTAATAAGAAAGAAGCCGGGTTTATGGCGCAAGAAAGATTTGAAATGGCCTTAACACGTGCCATTGGGGATATCCGCGTTTTGTCCCAAATAAAAGAAACACAGAAACGACAACAGTTGGCATTGGAAGCTTTTAACAATTGGACGGCAGGTTTCAAGCGGGCGCAAATCAGTAATATGCCTAAATAATTTTTCCCGGCACAATAACAAAGATTATAATCTGATAAGCAAGTTGCATAATAACGCCGTAAAAATGTAAAATTAAACACCAAAGGTATTGAAAAAAAATAAAAAAAACTTAAATCAATACTTGATTATCGTGGATTTTATGAGTAATAGTCTTGTAGATAAAGAATTTTTGCAAATTTTTGCATGTGGCTTATTTTGAATTTAGGAGAATAAAATGACAACCGCTAGAAGTTTTGATGCGAAGTCCAGAGAAAACGTTGGTACTGGGGCTGCTAGGGCAACAAGACGTGAAGAAATGATTCCCGCTGTATTGTACGGAAATAAAAAAGATCCCGTAACCATTTCTATTAACACACGTGCCTTTTTGAAAGAATTAAGTGAACCAGGAATCCTTAGCCATATTTATGACTTGAATATTGATGGGAAAAAGCAAAAAGCTTTGGTTCGGGATATTCAATTACACCCTGTTACAGACAGACCTGTTCATATTGATTTCTTGCGCGTCAGTGAAAAAAGTGAAATTCATGTTGATGTTCCTGTTAAATTCTTGAATGAAGACAACTGCCCAGGCATCAAGCAAGGTGGTGTCTTAAACATTCTTCGCCATGCATTACATGTTGTCTGTCCGGCGTCATCCATTCCTGAATCAATTGAAATTGATTTAGAGGGGTTAACTGTTGGAACAACGTTCCATACAAGCGAACTTAAGCTTCCTGCAAACGTTAAAATTTCTCACTTAGAAAAGTCTGACTCTGTTGCTTCTATCGTTCCACCAAAGGTGGCAAGTGAAAAAGATGACGAAGAAGACGCTGAAGTGGCAGAAGACGCAACTGATAAAAAAGCAGAATAGGTTTATAACTTAAGTCTTTTTCTTAATTTTAAGACAGAGTAGTTTTTATGATTTTATTGGTCGGCCTTGGGAATCCAGGGCCACAATACGCTGTAAACCGTCATAATGTTGGCTTCATGTGTATTGATGCCATTGCCGATGATTATAATTTTTCTGACTTTAAATCAAAATTCCAGGGATTTGCGGCCGAAGGGGAAATAAATGGTACCAAGGTTATTGCCTTAAAACCACAGACTTTTATGAATCTTTCCGGACAATCCATTCAGGCGGCGGCTTCGTTTTATAAGATCCTCCCTGAAAATATTGTTGTTATTCATGATGAACTTGACATCGAACCCCCACGTATTAAAACAAAAATTGGGGGTGGTCATGGGGGGCATAACGGCATAAAAGATACAGAAAAACACTTAGGTAAAGAATTTTGGCGAATTCGTATTGGCATTGGTCGCCCCAACCATCCAAATGTTTCAAGTTATGTCTTAAGTAACTTTTCACCCAGTGATATTGATTGGGTCGGCGCCGTGATTGATTCCATATCCCATTTCTTTCCTTTATTTATAAAAGGTAAGCCGGAAGAATTTAACACACGCGTCGCAGAAGATTTAAAAACAGTAAAAATTAAAGGATAGCATCATGGGTTTTAATTGCGGTATTGTCGGATTACCAAACGTTGGTAAATCAACCTTGTTTAATGCACTGACGTCAACGGCTGCGGCTGAATCTGCGAACTATCCCTTTTGTACCATTGAACCCAATGTTGGGCGCGTTTCTGTTCCTGACGAACGTTTGGATAAAATTGCCGCCATTGCCAGTTCCCAAAAAATTATTCCAACCTTTCTTGAATTTGTTGACATCGCCGGCCTTGTTAAAGGCGCCAGCAAAGGCGAAGGTCTTGGAAACCAGTTCTTGGGCCATATTCGCAGCGTTGATGCGATTGTCCATGTTTTGCGTTGTTTTGATAGTTCGGATATTACCCACGTTGAAGGCACTGTTGACCCCATTCGCGACAAGGAAATTATTGATACAGAGCTTTTGTTGGCGGACTTAGAAAGTCTTGAAAAGCGCGTGCATAACCTTCAAAAACGTGCAAAAGGGAAAGAGGCCGATGCCACGATTTTATTAAACCTTGTCAATAAAATTTTACCCCTTTTGCAAGATGGAAAACCCGCACGTGCCTATGTCCCGGCGAATGAAGAAGAAACAAAAGCTTATGCCCAACTTCAACTTTTAACATCCAAACCGCTTTTGTATGTATGCAATGTTGGCGAAGACGATGCCGCAACAGGCAATCAATACACAGAAAAAGTAAAAACTATGGCCTTGGCTGAAAATGCAGGTCATGTTGTTATCTCTGCAGCGATTGAGGCTGAAATTTCCACACTTGAATCCGAAGAAGAAAAATCAGAATTTTTATCCGACATTGGTTTAAAGCAAACGGGTCTGGCCCAAATTATTTCATCTGGGTATAATATGTTGGATCTTTTGACATTCTTTACCGTTGGCCCAAAAGAGGCCCGCGCCTGGACAACCGAGGTTGCCTCTACGGCACCGCAAGCCGCCGGTAAAATTCATACTGATTTCGAACGGGGATTTATCGTGGCGGAAACCATTGCGTATGATGATTACATTGCGTGTCATGGTGAATCTGGGGCAAAAGAAACTGGAAAATTACGCCTGGAAGGTAAGGAATATATTACAAAAGATGGCGATGTTTTCCACTTCCGATTTAATGTGTAACACTAAATAGCGCAGGCCCTTCCCTTTTTTACCCCTGTATAATACGGGGGGGGCGTCATAATATTATCCTGTGACTTGAAAACTATCCAATAGTCGTACTCTGACATCCCGCTGCCGCTGCACAATGTTTAACTCCATGCCCTCGCATTCCCGAATTTGATCCGGGGCGACGAGGTTTTTTGGGGGGGTCAAGTAGCATATGGATCACCGCGCACTCTGTGGATGCTCGCGATGGCGGAAGGGGCCTATTCCTTTATTTACTGATTCGGCTTTTCTTTATCTGTATATTTATAACACTTCATAACGTTGGTACAGCCTCAAAAAAACAATAAGGTTAAACTGCCGCATCAAGTTTTATAACAATATATCCATCTTTAATATGGATCTCGGGAATAAATTCTTTGCGAAATAAAATCATTTTGGATTGGTGGGCGTTATCTTCCAGAAATTCGATCATATCCCCTGCCCCAAAGTTATGAACATCCAAAACCTTACCGATTTTTTGACCGCCTAAACAGCGGACTTCCATCCCTATAAGGTCCGTATAATAAAAGGATTCTTCTTCTGGATTTGGTAATTGGTCACGTTGCACATAAAGATTTGTATTTCCCAAGGCTTCGGCTTCAGTCCGGCTGCCCACCCCCTCAATTTCAGCAATCAGATTACCTTTTGCCATATGTTTGGGGGTTATTTTTGGAAAAAGGGACCCGTCTTTTTTAAACAGGTCCCCATATTCTAGGAAGTTTTCAATGTCTTCCGTAAAAGACTTAATCTTTACATGGCCTTTGATTCCTTGGGCCCCAGCAATAACCCCAACACATATAAGGTTATTATCTGTTGCCATTGAAAGGATCCCTGGCTATTCAGATTTTTCTTCAGCTGGTGCAGCTGCGGCTGCTTGAGCTTCGGCTATTGCTGCATCAGCAGCATCTTTTACAGCCTGATCTGCTGCTTCTTTTTTTGCAGCTTCCTCAGCCATACGTTCTTGTGCTTTGGCTTTTGGCTTGCTTTTCTTAGTTTGGTCTGAACGCTTTTTTGCTTCCATAATACCAGCATCCGCCAAAAAGCGCTGAACACGGTCAGTTGGTTGCGCACCAACCTTTAACCAATGTTCGATTTTTTCTTTATCCAGAACAATGCGATCTGCATGGTCACTTGCGACCATAGGGTTATAAGACCCCACACGTTCGATAAATTTCCCATCCCGTGGGCTGCGAACGTCTGCGATAACAATTCTGTAATAAGGGCGTTTTTTCGACCCGCCTCGTGCTAAACGAATTTTAGTTGCCATGTATAATCTTCCTTTCTTAAACTGATTACTATCTATATATAAGGGTTATTTCTAAGAAAATAAACCCTCTAATCCACCTCGAAGCATGCCTTTTTTACCAAGCTTCTTCATTTTCTTCATCATCTTGTGCATACCTTCATACTGTTTAATCAGGCGATTAATGTCCTGAACAGGAACCCCAGCCCCTGCAGCAATACGGCGTTTACGAGATGCATTCAATAATTTATAGAACTTTCGTTCCTTCGGCGTCATTGACCGGATAATGGCAATTTGCCTTTTTATTGCCTTGTCGTCAATACCCGCCCCCAAAAGTTTTTCTTGCATGTTGCCCATTCCTGGCATCATTTTCATGATACCCCCCAGGCCACCCATGTTAAGCATTTGATTTAACTGACTTTCCATGTCTCCTAAATCAAAATTTCCCCTTTGGATTTTTTTCTGTAATTTCGCGGCTTCTTTCTCGTCTGCCGCTTCAGCTGCCTTTTCCACCAGACCAACGATATCGCCCATACCAAGAATACGCCCCGCGATGCGATCTGGATGAAAAATTTCAAACTGGTCAACCTTTTCCCCCATGCCCGCAAATTTAATTGGGCAACCAGTTACTTGACGCATGGAAAGGGCCGCCCCACCACGGGCATCCCCATCAACACGGGTTAAAATTGTTCCGGTTAAAGTCAATTTTTCGTGGAAAGATTTTGCCACATTAACGGCATCTTGTCCTGTCATGGCATCCGCAACCAGCAAGGTTTCTGAGGGTTTTGACAATTTATGGACGGCAATCAGTTCATCCATCAAAGCATCATCGACATGTAAACGCCCTGCTGTATCCAAGATCAAAACATCCATGCCAGATAATTTTGCTTCTTTCAGCGCACGTTTTGTAATATCCAAAGGTTTTTGTCCATCAACAATAGATAATGTTGCCACATCGATGGATTCGCCCAGAATTTTCAACTGTTCTTGGGCGGCTGGCCGATACACGTCCAAGGACGCCATCATCACTTTCTTTTTCTGTTTGTCTGTCAGAAATTTTGCCAATTTGGCCGAGGAAGTTGTTTTACCACTTCCCTGCAAACCTGCCATTAAGATAACGGCTGGCGGTGTAACCTTAAGATTAAGCTCTGATGATTCTGCCCCAAGTATCTCAACCAACTGGTCATGCACAATTTTGACCACCATTTGGGCAGGTGTCACACTATCAACAACCTCTTGACCGACAGCTTTTTCTTTAACGGTATCAATGAATTCTTTCACGACAGGCAAGGCAACGTCAGCCTCAAGCAAGGCAATACGTATTTCACGCATTGCTGCTGTGACGTCTTCTTCTTTTAAGGCCCCCCGTTTTTTCAGGGCGGCAAATATATTGTTAAGCTTATCACTTAAGTTATTAAACATAGCCGAAATATAGGGCTTTTTGCGGCTTTCGTCAATAAAAAAGACTTACACAACCAATGGCTTGTTTGTTAGTTTTTGGATAAATAGTTTGGCAAAGGTATAAATTGATTGCATTGGATTGGCCCCGATTGATTCGGGGAAAACACTGCTGTCGACCACAAATAAGTTCGGGAAATACGTACTTGTTTCTGGATTCCACACCCTAAATTTTTGATCCACCACAGATTTCATGGGGTTATCCCCCATCTTATTACTGCTTTGCATATGGGCAGAGGTGATGAAATTAGCAGCAGGCTTGAATTGCAAACAATCAATGGCTTTTTCGTAATCATCCTCTGCCTCAAAAATTGGCAAGTTCCCTTCATGTACAAGTTCCAGGGATGGAATAAAAACCTTTCTTGCCCCCTGATCAAACAACATCTTAATACCTTTTTTCAAAGCTTGACGGAATCTATTTTTATCACTTTCAATAAGCTGATAACGAATCTGGGGCTCTTCTGTTAAAGGATCAATGGCAATATGATTTTTTTGCGTGACACTATCCACCAGCATAACCCCAAACCCGCCAAGATAAGGGAATTTTTTAATAAATTCCCCAATTTCTTTTCCAAAGCCAGGGATAATTTGGGCAATGACGGAAGGTTCATCCCCCATTGATTCAAAAAAATATTGATCTGACAAATCTTCTGATGGGGCGTAAACAGAGGCATATAAACCATCCATTACATTAATTTCATGGTCAAATAATCCAACGACTGGAATGGATGGATGTAACACAATACCCTTTCCAATATTTGGATTCACAATATTTGATTTCAAAAGCAAAGTTGCAGATCCCAATGCCCCAGCCGAAACAATGACATTGCGTGCTTTAATAGTTGCACGTTGACCAGGGGACGCATCGAAACCATTTATGTCCTTAATAATATTTGGATTATTAAAAGGTTTTAAGAAAGTTATTTCAACACCTGCTGCTTTTTTCAAAGGGCCATTTTCTTCGAACACAATTTTATGTGCCTTGGCGGATGGAATTATATCCAAGGTACTGGAATTTTTCTTAGTATTATTTCTTAATGCCGGTAGCAAAAAGGCATCAACTGCTGAAATTTTTAAGATTTGATTTTTGCCTGCATTAAATGATTCTTGATTTAGATCATACGTTTTGGCTGTGTGTATTGCATTTTTTAACAAGGCGTTATTTTTATTAATTTCTGCATCCTCAACAGATCTTGTTCCAATTACATTTTTTATCCAGCGGTAAATTGTTTTAATGCGTTGCCATTTCGTTTTTTCATCGCCCACAATTCTTGGGGATATCCAGCCTTTTTCTGTCCATCTTTCCAATTTATTTCTTATGGATGGTAACAAGGGTGAAAAAGCCAAATCAATATTAACTGTGGTGCCACCCCCAACAACTTGACCATTTTTAATTAATATTCCACCATCCTGGGTAAAGCGTTGTCCTTTGCTTTCCAAAAATTCAGTTACTTGATCTGTTCGCATACTTTTTGGGTTAACAAAGGGCCCAGATTCCATAATGACTATGCGTGCCCCTTTAAATTTGCGTTTAAGCTCTGCTGCAATTAATGATCCTGCTGGGCCTGACCCTATGACCAGATAATCTATTTCCCCCTTTTTATGAATAACCTCTGCCTCTTTTAGTTGTAGGTTGGATTTATGAAAACTTAAATCTTTTCCCTTTTTATCTATCTTAGGCTTTGGAACATAGCCTGCATAAGGATTTGTGGTTTCAGGGGAATAAATAATATTGATATAAGATTGACGGACAAGAAAGGCTGCCTGACGTACTTTTAAAAAATAACTTTGGTGCAAGGAAATTAAGGCTTCCTTTTTTTGGTCTTGGGTTTGTTCTTCATAACTTAAAGGAAGGGCTTCAGATACCTTTGATAAGGATTTCATAAAGGCTGGCCGTGTTTTTAATTGGCCCCATGTTGCTTTTGTAAATTCTTTCTTGTGCTCAGCCGTCCATAAATCTGGCACAGCATAAAGATGCACAAAAGATTTATGTAATTTATAAAGGTTTCCATGCAATTCATTTTTTTCAGAATAAGTTTTGTAAGCCAACAAAGTTAATACAGCCAGCGCACAGAAAACTACACACTTTTTTTTAAAGGTGAAAGACATTTATTATCCGCTTTTTTATTGTTAGCCTTAATTCTTATAAATAATAGCTGTATTTAAAAATCAAAACAAGGGCTGAAGGCCAATGTATTAGTAAATTCTTTTTCTGAAAAAACGCAATGAAACTCTTCCAAGCTGGCTTCTTAAGATTTCTATCAGAACCAATATTAAAAGGGTCATTTTTTGCATTGGTCCGAAATCAAAGATTCTATACCACGGAAGGGGCACTTTTTTATCTAAAAGAACTTCATCTAAATAGGCCGTCCCTGCCCTATTTCCATCAAATCGATATGACAAAGCCTCTGCTGCATCCCATTCAGTACTAGGAATTTTAAAGGTGTTGGTTTGCAAAGGATCATAGGTTGGAGAGATGTCATTTGGCCCCCCAATAGCCATGAATCGCAATTTATTTTCCTTGTTTTTTTCTGCCAATTTAACCCTGGCAGGTTCTTCTGGAAGAACAAGCATCCCTCTATGCCATGCAATAGGCTGCGTATCCTTTGTCCATGTCTCAGGAACAAAAGTTTTGGTGGTTTTTTCTTTTTGTTGCGAACTGTAAACACCCTGTATTTTTTCTAATCTCATAGTTTTAAAAATTGGGGGTTTTTTATTTTGAAGTTCGGTTGATTTGTATAAATCAAACTGGGTAAATTCATTAACCCCTTTGGTTTCAGGTAAATATCTCTCTCCAGGGTTCATCATTGATTTTTTGCCCTCCTGGTTAATCATCACCCGGTTAATAATCATTGGAATACTGTCTTCATGAACCGCATCCCCCACAGCAGCTAAAGTTTTTATGACACCATCTTCGGCGGCCCTAAATATAATTTCCATTTTCATTGCTTCTATAAAAAATAATAGTTGTCCTTTCTTTACGTATTGCCCATCTTTCACAAAAACTTCTTGAATTCTTCCTGGTATACTGACACGAACTTTAATAGAATCATGGGGATCTTCGGATGATAGAACCGTGTAAGAATTTAAAATAAGTATAAAAAAGAACAATTTTTTCATGTATAACCTCATAAGTTGAAAAAAAATATTAAGACTTTATTATTTTAGGGTCAACAAACCATTCCTATTTTAGAACAGGCATGAAACATGGATATTGCAATATATAAGGACATTGGCGTTTCTCCCGCTGTCGAATCTTTGGCCGCATCGCTGAAAGAACTTGGTCATACAACCAAGTATATTACTGCTGAAGATCTTATCAATAAAGGTCTTGAAGGATATAAAGTTTTCTTTATGCCCGGGGGCGCCGACCTGTATTATGGAAAGAAATTAAACGGAAAAGGAACGACCCATATTAAAGATTGGGTTTATAATGGTGGCACTTATTTTGGCATTTGCGCTGGTGCTTATTTTGGTAGTACAACTTGTGAATTTGATAAAGGCGGCTTACAAGAAGTTATGGGGGACAGAGAACTGGCTTTCTTTCCTGGAACAGCTACCGGCCCCCTATTTGGTTACTATAATTACAAGGGGCACACCTCTGGTAAAATTGTCAAAATTTCATATGAAGGCAGCGATTATCCTGTGTATTTCAACGGTGGGTGTACTTTCAAAAATTATGGAAATGTGAAAGTTCTTGCCTATTATAAAGGCACCCAAGACCCCGCTATCATCGAAGCATCCTATGGTCAAGGTAAAGCTATATTAAGTGGGATTCATTACGAAATTACTTGTGTTTACTTAAAAAAGTCTTTACCCAAGTTTCCTGAAGAAAAAGAAAAAATTACTCAGCTTATCGCAGATATCAAAACAAAAAATCCCCTTGCGATTTTAAGGTCTTTATTATCACAATATTGATTGTGACAAGCTGTCTTATATCATATCGTAACAAGATGAGTGGCTTAGACCTTAATCAAAAAACAATTATCGATATTATTATTGTTCTTTCTTGTGTTATTTTTCTGACTATTTTTTTCCACAGAAAAATATTAACATCGAATACTTGGCGGGCTATTGGGACGCCTATGGCCTCAATTATTGGCAGTGGATTTTTGATCGTCGCCCCTTTATTATGGGTATTGGTGGGGCCTTTGTCCCTGTGGGTTTTGTCAGCGACAATCTTACTTGCCTATTCTGTTGGTAGTGTTATTCGATATAACATAAGATATACAGAACCTTTATTAAAACAGCAATCATCCGCTTTAAAGACCTTAAATCACCTAAGTATTTTGACAGATATAACACTTGCCGCTGCCTATTTTATTTCAATTGTTTTTTACATTCAACTTTTAAGCACTTTCGCCTTAAAATTTTTTGATATTTCTGATCCATTATATGCCAATATTTTGGGAACTTTTCTTATCTTAGGAACAGGCGTTTATGGAAAATTAAAAGGATTTGATTCTTTGGAAACCTTGGAAATTTACGCCGTTAATTTCAAAATTTCTATTATTCTGGTGTTTATTATTGCTTTGATTTATTACGATAGCAGCAGCATCAATACAAATGATGCTGTTATTAATTCTTATCATATATCAATGGATACACTGCGTCGTGTTGGCGGCATGTTTTTAATTGTTCAAGGTTTTGAAACATCCCGGTACCTGGGCAATAAATATGATCCTGAAGTTAGAATCAAAACCATGCGAATGGCCCAGATTATATCATCACTTATTTATTTAGTTTTTGTTTATCTTTCTGCAAATTTAATGACTGGATTTAGCGAAGTATCTGAAACATTAATTATTGATGTCAGCCGAAAAGTTTCCATTTTATTGCCTATCATAATTACTTTGGGGGCATTGGCCAGCCAATACAGCTCCTCCATTGCGGACATGATTGGTTGTGGGGGCATCATAAAAGGTGTCTTAAAAAATAAAACCACCCTTAAGACCACTTATATTGTTATCGCTTTGGGGTGTATTCTGTGTCTGTGGACAATTGATGTTTTCCAAGCGATTGCTTTGGCATCCCGTGCTTTTGCTTTCTATTACTTCCTCCAAAGCCTTATTGCCTTTTTTGTTTCAAGGAAGGGCCCCCATAAAAAAAGGCTTGTTTGGCAATTATATATTTTGTTTATTGCAACAATAATGTTGATGATTACATTATTTAGCTTACCTATGCATTGATTTTTTGATACGATTAAGAAAAATAATCAGGAGGTCCCATGCAATTAATTATACCAAATTATCATCCCCTATTTGTTCATTTCCCCATTGCTTTAAGTACCCTGACATTCCTAAGTTTCCTTGGGTATCTTGTGTTTCAAAAAAAAGGAAAGGAACTTTTGATCGTTTCGAAGTGGAGCCTTTGGGCCTGTGCGGTTATGGCCATCTTAACTGTTTTTGCCGGATGGCATGCTGAAGGGACCATTCGTCAAACAGCACAAATTCATGATGGTATTGAAAGTCATGAAGGGTGGGCATTAACTTCCACGGGGTTTGTTATTCTTTTGGCAGGATTGGGTTTTTGGTTCAAAAGAATTTGGGGGGTAAAACATAAGGCTTTGACCTTAATTGCCTTGGCAATTTCGTTTGGGCTTTTTTCTATTACGGCCTGGCACGGCGGTGAACTTGTCTATAGAGACGGGGCTGGCGTGATGACACACCCAACAAAGACGCCCTACATAGACTATAAAGATAACGACTAAGTTATTAAGGGCATTATTCATGCCCCCTTCTTTAACGCTTGTCATCCAAATTGGCCTGTCCTATCCAGGATTCTTTGACCTTTTCCTTGTTTAAATATATAAATCCCGCCCCATATTGAAATACATAATTATTCGATTATATATTTATATTATAAAAAGAATTAAAGGATGAGCAATGAGAATACTATTTAATACTGTAATTACATTTTTAAGCATTACCTATGCTTTTGAATCATATGCAGCAGCAGCGGAACTCCCAGAAAATGGGCACTTAGCACGCATAAGTATTGTCCGTGATAGCGGACTATCTGATGAAGAAATTATAAAGGTTGTAAAAAACGGCGGTAACCTGACCATACATCGTAGCCGTACATCTGGTGTTGTAGAAAAAGATGATGACCCGACCGAATATAGTCGACATTTGTCTCTTTTTAAAGTCTATTCCCGCCTGCTTACAGAATATTATATAGGCAGAGATTCTGAAAAAAGGATAGACCAATTATTGCTTTTAGCCAGAGTTGTTGTTGATAAAGGTTTAGAGGATATAGGAACATTTTTTCCAGATAGAAACTCGCTTTATGATTATATTTCTAGAGAACTACATAAACAACGCATGTCTACTGACGTAACAACTTACAAAACCCACCTTGCCATCAGAGAAGCACATATTTTCTTAAGTAAAGCTGAAGAGGCAGCAGATCCGGAAACGAGAAATGAATTTTTTCGTAAAGCTTATAATCTTTTCGAAACCCCATACAAGATTACAATGAATAAGCATGGATTCCCTTGGTTAGTAAAAATAATTATAGACCATGGGTATCTTGCAGGTCAAGAAACACGCGAAGGAGCATTGGCATTGGCGAAAAAACTTCTTGATACGTATGCAATTCCAAGGGATAGAGGAGAATCACTTTCTTCAGTTGAACCTGAAACTGAAGGAGGCAGAGCGGCTAAAGAACAACATCGTGTTAGGATCCCTGACACAATGAAAACTTCGTCTGATTTAGCATTAACAATGGGGGCACTATTAAGCAGCCGTCAACGTCAAGAAGGTGTCGATGGCTCCCCAGCTGATTTAGGTGAAATGGGCGACGGATTTTCTGCCGCGACAGCATCTACCTTCGCCGCTGCCCCGGTTGGATTCTCATCATCTTCTTCCTCTTCCGCGGCAGCTTTTGCAGCTGCTGCGACGGCGCCAGTTGGGTTTTTAACCACCATTGCCGCGGCTGCTACAAGCGAATCCCCTTTCGTCACTGCTGCTCCGGGCGAGTCTCCACAGCATTTACTTGTTGCGGCTGGCTCTGTTGCGTCAGAGGAAAATGGAGATAGATTTTCTGTAGACACAGCCTTTGGCTCCGTAGACACAGCATCTGTTGTTCTTCATGAGTTTTCACCTTCCTCATCTTCTTCATCTGCGGCTGCGTCAACAGCCGCGGGTGAAACTGCAGCTGTCGTAGAAAGACAAAAAAGGCCAAGATCCCCTGAATCAACCATAGAAGCTGATAACTTTAACAATAGAAAGAGAGCCGCCGCCGCGGATGAGTCTGATGATGATGAATCTTTGTATAGAGGAAATCGCAGGTTTCCTGTAGACCCCTCTCCCGTTGCACTTGCAGCCGCCGCGGATGAATCTGATGATGATGAATCTGATGATGACGATGTTGTTCCTTTCGGAAGAAGGCACCGACCTTCTGTAGTCCCCTCTCCCGTTGCACTTGCTGCCACCGCAGATAAATCTGATAAAAAACCCCTTTCTTTAGATGAGGTTAAGGCCGAATTTATGGATTGGGCAGCTAAATCTAAAGGTTATAGACCTGAAAATCGAAAGAATAGAGCTTCTGTGGCAGCTGGTCCAAGTGAATTTGATGAAGGAACAAGGACAGAATTTGCCCGTACTGTTCAGCGTGTTATAAGGTGGAAGATCCTTCATCCAGCGAAAACAAATAATGAAATAGCGACAGATCTTGATTTATCCAGAGCAGTCGTCATACAAGCATTGTCTATAGAATAAAATCACCTGTTTTTTTGGAGGTTTTTTTTCAAAGATACTGTATGAATTTTGGTTAAAATAGAGTGAAATTCACACGACTGTTAGGAAAAATAATGGGGCTGTACCAGATAAGGAAGTTTAGATAGGTATTATTCCTTAAAAAAGGGCCGTTTAGCCCCCTTGTTTCGTCGCCCCGCACTTGATGCGGGGTCCAGAAAAAAACTTCAATTGCAAACAGTTTTTTTCCTGGGTTACTCATTTGCTGGATCCCGCATCAAGTGCGGGACGACGCTATTGAGAGGGGATTGTGTATTGTTCAGAAAACCCTCTTCAAAACTTAAAATCCCCCCCTTATCTGGTACAGCTCCAAAATAATACTATAAAAAAACAGGGAATTATTCGTATGTAAATCAGGGGAATAAAATATGGGGCGAGTGACGGGTTTCGAACCCGCGACCCCCAGTACCACAAACTGGTGCTCTAACCAACTGAGCTACACCCGCCATAAACTATATAAATTTTCTAACCTTTATCCAGCCGAAGGTCAAGAAGATTTAAGATATTTTATTTAAAAATTCAATGGGGTTGACGTAAAAGGATCTGATTCAAAACCAGGAAATTCATTTTCATTAGATTCATTATTAAAATTCATAGAATCATAAGAACTTGCCGTATAACCATTATCCGGATCTATATTAATAAGTCCTCTGCCATAGTTTTCACTGCTTTTCTGATTATTTTTCCAGGAATCAAAGTCCCTTAGTTTTTCCGAAGAATCTTCCCCTGGGTCAAATATGCCGCCTTTTTCCGGAGAGTTACGATCGTATAAATCAACTCCCTTACCATTATACCAATCCCCTCGACGAATTAATTCTGGGGAAATCTTGTCGCCAATATCTTTATATTTTGTCGCGGCGTCGAACATCTCTTCTTTTTTCTTTTCTAATTTTAGACTAAGCAGGAACGCTTCCCTTGGTCGTCCCATTCTTTTCAGTTCTGACATTTCATATTCCATATCATCAACTTCATTTTTTAATTTAATATACTTATCCTTTAGTGGATTTTCCCCAAACTCATCATCTTGATTGTTATACCGACCCATAGAATTTATAGAATAATTAGCATCTGCCCTATCATTATACTCATTTTGTGCCATAGGACGCCCATCCGGACCAACAGGCATTCTTGCCCCTCGGCCACCAAAGCCAGAACGGGATCTTCCTGCTGAGTCATTTCTTGAAAAACCAGGTCCGCCAACAATACTTCCGTCCGAAGACATGATTCCCTCGGTTACCATGGGGGATCCATTTACATCTAAAACTTGGCCACCTGGACCAACAGTTCCGACAACGCGCCCATCTACGCCAATGATCTGTCCACCTGCCCCGACAGTTCCCAGAATACGCCCATCAGGCCCCATTATTTGATTACCTGGAACTTTGGCTGCAGCAGCCACAGCGGCATCTTTTCGGGCTTTTTCTGCCTTTTGCTTTTCCGTTCCAAAAATTTTATCCAACAATCTATCTCCCCCTTGCATTCGGCGTTTTTCAACACCTTTATTATACAAGCCTTCTGTAGGGTCAGAACTGTTCACCAATGGAGATGTTAAGGTCGGCGAAGGTTGACTTGAGGTAAATGACACCCCAGATTGTGGCTGTTGCTGGCCGCCCATTCCTGGCCCCATTTGACCACCCATTCCTGGCCCCATTTGA
>TARA_R110002050_G_scaffold112951_11_pt1 | contig 16437 bp, 12 predicted proteins | sample TARA_R110002050 | Tara Oceans TARA_R110002050 (sample SAMEA4396988) | marine metagenome | biome: Polar Biome; feature: [DCM] deep chlorophyll maximum layer (ENVO:01000326); material: water (ENVO:00002006), including particulate matter (ENVO:01000060) such as... | depth 25 m
CCATTGTTATCAAACCCAATGGTATTTCCTGGTCTAGATGTATTAAATATGTTATCGTTTGGCAACTTTGTTTTAAGTTGATTAACCCAACCATAATCTAAAGCACCATTAGAATCACCTAAAACAAGAATGTTTTTTTGGCTTTGAGAAAATGAAATGGTTCCAGTTAAAAATAGCCCTAAGCAAAAAATCTTAAAAAACTGACTTTTGATAAAGGATAAATTACTCATTTGTTTTAAATATTTTTTAGTCCTCTTTGCTACAGTTAAAAATGCTACTTAAACTTCCAGCTATAAAATCTGCCTGTTTTTCACGAATTTCTTTTTTGTAATGAATATGATCTAAATAGGCATCAGGAATATATTTCTTTGTAAACGTAAATAAGTCAATGATTGGAATATGCGCTTGATGCATTATGCTATCTGCTGCTTTATTGTACGTTATCAAATCTTTTTCAAATCTGAAAAAAGGCACTCTTTTGTTGTGTATACTATCTACAACAGGAGTACTACTAACCCATACTAATTTCACCTTCATGTCTTTACTTATCGTGATGATTGATTGCAGATTATCCTTATATTTTTTTAAACTGATTTGTGTTGAATCGTTTGGTGATTTACGTTTTATATCATGAAGTCCACAATTAACAAGCAGATAATCAGTTTTAAAATCGGTACTATCTTTTAACTCTTTTAAATAGGCCAACACCATTCCTGAATCTCCGCCATTGGCGCCTACTGGATTATCTAAATCTTTAATAGCTTCTCCTTTATCTCTTTTACGATCGTAACTAAAAAAGCCTTCTAAGGATGCTTTTAGATAAGGGCCATAATGAATAGAAATACTATCTCCAATAACAAATACTTTAGGAAGCAATTTAGTTGTAAAGCTTTGTAATGCAATAATTGTTAGAGCTAGTAATAAAACTACTTTAAAATTTTTGAAAGACCACATTATGTTCTGTTTTTAATTTAGACTTATTGACATATAAATTCAAGTGTGTCATTAATATTTCCTGAAATTATCTCTGATTTCATAACACCATTCTCTTGAGTTAAAGGTTGTGTTTCGCCACCTATTTTTATGTCATTATATGTTTTATTAGAGTGAACAAATACTTGCCATTTGCGAATTTCATTCATTCCTTCATAATAGCCTTTTACAGGGTTAATGGTTAATTTAAAAGAGGAATCATTAATGGTTACCATATCTATATTGGTAATTGCAAAAATTCCTTTTAAATACTCGTTAGAAATCCCGTCATCTTCAATCAATTGGAAATTACCGCTTTCACCAGGATATACATGCAATTCTAAAAAGTCATTTGTCCCCGAAGTAACACTTCTTGAATAACTTCGCATAGGTATAATTGCTCCTTTTTTAACAAAAATAGGTATAACATTAATATTGGCCTGAATAGTATCAGTAGTGCCTCCAGTATATTCTTCGCCTGTCCAATAATTGATCCACGTGTCTTCTTTAGGGAAATTTACAACCCGCGATCTAGCGCCTTCTTCATAAATAGGGGCTACTAAAAAATTATCTCCAAAATGATAAGTATATAAATCATCTTTTATTGGTCTGATGGTATTAACACCTTCTATTCTAGACTTATGAGCATAGGTATATATATATGGAAAAAGCTGCATTTTAAGATGTGAAAAGGTCTTGAATATGCTGTCAGCTCTTTCAGAAATATTAAATGCAATGTTACCAGATTTATTTTCAGGTTGCGAAAATGGGGTTGTTAATGGCACAAAAGTCGCAAATTGTAACCATCTAATATATAATTCCTCGTCAATAAAACCATCTTGATTGGTAGCAAAGCCTCCCATATCATTAGCTAAGAAAGGTATTTCGTGATAATGTTTATTCAAATCGGTATACATCGCAATGTTTTCTTTTAAACCAACTTTTGGTATCCAAGATTGAAATGGTCTTTTATGCTTTAAAGCAGACCAGTCTGACCTTGTGTCATCAGTCCATTTACCAGGATATTTTTTATACTCTCCAGTTTCAACGCCATTACTGTGAGAAAATATAAAACCTCTACCTTTTGTTTCCTTTCCTTTTTCTTGAGTTAATTCAAACATTGCTTTTACAACTGGAACGGCATCTGTTCTGTCTAACTTTAAAAAATCAACACCCTCATCAAAAAAATGACTCATTCGTTCTTTAAAATAACTGACAGCTTCTGGGTTTTCAAAATCAATATTTCCGCACCATGTTCCGCTGACTTTTTCTTCACTATCCATAATGGTTGTTTTGCTTCCATTATGCCATGAACTCGTTTCTATATATTCGTTTTTGAAAAATCCTCTAGATTTAAAATCTTCATAAGCCTCTTCATTGCCTGTTTTTAAAATACAGTCCCAAACCCACATGCCAGATTTTATGTTTTTTTCTTCCATAAAAGACCAAAACTCTTTACGATTTGGATATGAAATAGTATCTCCAACAAAATCTATATACTTATCGGGTCCTTTACCTTCATTTTGCCAATCCCAAATCCAAGAATCTATCCAAAATGCATCAATAGGATAATCATGTTCTATAATATTATTTATTAATGCGACACTCTGCCCTTGATTAGTGTAAGCTCCATAAATATAACCAAAGGCCCATGACGGTGGTAAAATAACACTGCTATCTGCGATTTTTATATTCAAATTAGTTGATGGGATAGCGTTCTTGACCTCGTTTTTACATGAAGTTATGAAAGCTAAAATGATAACTAATACTAACTTTGTGTAGATGTGTTTCATGATATTTAGTTTAATTAGTTTGTTATAGTAAATGCCGTTTTTAATGTTGTTGAAGAATTACCTCCTACATAAACTTCAAAATCTCCGGGTTCAACTTCCCACTTTTTATTAACTGTGTAGAATTGTAATAATTTGTCATCGATGTTAAAGTTGATAGTTTTTGTCTCTCCTGCTTTTAACATTATTTTCTCAAACCCTTTTAATTCTTTAACTGGACGCGTTAAACTTCCAACCAAATCATGAATATACAATTGAACAACCTCTTCTCCATCCATGTTACCAGTATTAGAAACATCAATAGATAACTTTATAGAATCATCCTTTTTAATGTCAGTTTTATCTAGCCTTAGATTTTTATATTCAAAAATTGTATAACTTAAGCCATATCCAAAAGGATAAAGCGCTTCGTTAGGCTTGTCTGTATATCCAGAATAAAATCTGCTATGACTATTATTGGGTCTTCCTGTGTTTTGATGATTGTAATAAAAGGGTTCTTGATTACTATTGTATGGAAACGATACCGGCAATTTTCCTGAAGGATTATAATCTCCGAATACCACATCTGCAATAGCATTACCAGCTTGAGACCCTAAATGCCAACACTCTAAAATAGTAGGTACATTTTGTGACGCCCATGTAATATCCATAGGTCTGCCATTCATTAAAATTATGATGATATTATTGTTTACCTTATAAATAGCTTTTAACAATTCTAATTGAGCCTTTGTAAACCCAATTTCAGCCTGACTTTTAGCTTCACCTGTTTGAAACGCATTTTCACCAATGGCTAAAAGCACAACCTCTGCATTTTTAGCAGCATTAATTGCTCTTTGTAGGTTAGCATCATCTGTTGTTGCTTGTTTAGAAGTTGTTATTTTATTTTCTTTATAATTATTTGGTATTAAATCACAACCCTTCTCATAAACAATTTTGGTATTAGGGCTTGCTGTACTTTTGATTCCTTCTAAAAGCGATACCGCAGAATTTGCCACACCTTGCGCTCTCCAGTTTCCTATTGGTGCGTTTTTATCATTGGCTAAAGGGCCTATAATCGCTATAGATTTTATATCTTTTTTTAGAGGAAGCAGTTGGTTTTCATTCTTTAATAAAACAATAGATTTTTTTGCAACTTCTCTTGCGAAATTTTGATTTTCTATAGAATAAACGTCCTTCTCCTCTCGCTTTTCATCGCAGTACTTATAAGGGTCATCAAACAAACCTAATTGAAATTTTAACTTTAAAATTCTTTTTACCGCATCATCAATTAAAGCAATATTAATTTTACCATCATTTACTAATGGCTCAAGATTGTCCTCGTAGGCATACGATTCCATATCCATATCACTCCCTGCTTTAATAGCAATTTCTGAGGCTTGATATTTATCTTTTGCAAAACCATGAGGAACTAATTCTCCGATAGAACCCCAATCTGATACAATAAAACCTCCCCAATTCCATTTGTCTTTCAATAAGTCCCTTTGAATACCTTTATGGCCTGTTGCAGGAATTCCGTCAAGTGTATTAAACGCATTCATAAATGTGGCAACTCCTGCATTTGCAACGGCTTTAAAAGGCGGTAACACATCATTATTTAGTTCATATTCACCGATATTAACACTATTATAATCTCTTCCTCCTTCTGCCAAACCATACCCAGCAAAATGTTTTGCACAAGCAGCAATCGTGTTGTCCAATGATAAATCATTTCCTTGAAATCCTTGAACTCTTGCAACGCCTATTTGAGATACCAAGTATGGATCTTCTCCAGCACCCTCCATAATTCTTCCCCAGCGTGCATCTCTAGAAACATCTATCATTGGTGCAAATGTCCAATGTACTCCAGATGCTGCTGTTTCTTTTGCTGCAATTGAAGCTGATTTCTTAATTAATTCTAAATCCCAACTTGCCGATTCTCCTAACGGAATTGGAAATATGGTTTTATATCCATGAATAACATCATAACCAAAAAGTAAAGGTATTTTTAATCGAGAATTATCCATGACTAAATGCTGAAATTCACTTGTATTTTTTACTGATACAACGCTTAGCATAGAGCCAACCATTCCGTTTTTTATTTTCTCTATTTTCTCTTTTTCATTGGTATTGGAATCGGGTCCAGTCTTAATATTGCGCCCACTATATTGTACCATTTGACCAATCTTTTCTTTGATTGTCATAAGAGCTAAAACTGAATCTACTCGTTGATCTATTGTTTTGTTAACATCATTTTTATTTTGCGTCAAACCTTGATTATTTGAACAACCAAAAACTGTAAGCAGCATTAAGATTAATAAACTTTGAAAATGCATCTTGTTTATCATGAGAATTAATTATTCAAATTGTAATTTAACAAATACGGGAAAATGATCAGATGGGAATTTCATATCTTTTGAATCAGTTAAAACACCATATTTTAGTACTTTCAGTTTTTGTGGTTCTGATATGAATATGTAATCTATTTTATTTACAATTGGCTCGCAATATTTAAATCCATTAAATGTGCCATAAGAACCAAAGGGTTTTGTCTTACTTACGTCTCTAGCATCAATCATATTCTTCTTTAAACTCGTAATAAGTTTACTTTCTGGAGTGTCATTAAAGTCTCCTGTAAGTATGACCGGATATTTTTTTGTATTCACCTCATTAATCTTATTTAAGATGAGAGCCATACCATTATTCCTGGCTTCTTCTCCTTGATTATCAAGATGGGTGTTAAACATCCAAAATTTCTTTTTAGTGGTCTTATCCTTAAAAAGCCCATATGTGCATATGCGTATATAAGCAGCATCCCAACCTTTAGAAACTTTATCGGGGGTGTTTGATAACCAAAACGTATGATGTTCTAATAATTCAAATTTATCAGTATTATAAAATATTGCTGAGTATTCTCCGTTGTCATCACCATCTCTTCCTTGTCCAATAAAACTGTAGTTTTTTAATGAATCATTTATATACTGAATTTGATTTGGCAACCCTTCCTGAGTTCCAAACATATCTGGCTCATAAAATTGTATTTGAGACATTAAAAAGTCCTTTCTATTAGACCACGCATTGTCACCATCTGATGCAACATCTAGCCTAAGGTTGTAAGTCATTACAGAAAGGTTTTGACCATGCGTTATAGTCAAAACTAAGCATGACATTATGAATACTATCTTTTTCATATGATATTATTTTTTCTGATAAACTCTAACATAATCAACAATCATAGATTGTGGCCAGATAGTTTCATCAACACCTTTTTTACCTCCCCACGAACCGCCAACTGCAAAATTCATTATTAAAAAAAAGGGTTTATTAAATGGCCAGTTTTCTAAAGTTTTTATTTTAGGTGCATATGTATTTATAACATTATTTGGAGTATCTAAATAAAATTCGATTTTATCTTCAGACCATGTTATACCATATGTATGAAAATTTTCTTCAGCTGTTTTAATGGGAATTGCTTTATGAAAGTCAGTCTTACCAGATTGATATTTGGTATGTACATTTGTATGTGTTGTATCTTGTTGAAAACCTACATATTCCATAATATCAATTTCTCCACCAGAAGGCCAACCTACTTCTTTAATATTTGAACCAAGCATCCATAACGCTGGCCAAGTACCTCTGCCCTTAGGCATTTTAGCTCTAAATTCTATACGCCCATATTTAAACTCTTTCTTACCATAACTCGAAAGACGTGTTGAGGTGTATCCGCCTCTTTCATTTTTACCAGTTTTAGTAGCGGTTATATAAAGTTTACCATCTTTAAGCTTGTAATTACTCGTGTCTTCAACATATTTTTGCCACTCGTTATTTACTCTACCTGCTTTCCAAAGTTGAAATGACCAATTATTTAAATCTACCGAGTTTCCGTTAAATTCATCAGACCATACTAATTTGTAATCTTTGTAAACTTTTTTGGGTGTATTACAAGACATTAAAAACAACCCGATGACAAATAATAAATAAGCAGTGTTTTTTAACATAATATTATTTATTTTAGTTGATAAACTCTAACATAATCGACCACCATACTTTGAGGAAATATAGTTTCATCAACACCTTCTTTTCCCCCCAAAGTTCCACCCACTGCAAAATTCATGATTAAATAGAATGGTTGATCAAAAGGCCAATTGTCTAAATTTTTTTCTTCTGGACAATACGTATTCTTAATATTATCAGGTGAATCTACATAAAATTTTATGTCGTCTTTTGTCCAAATTATTCCATAGTTATGAAATTCTTTTTCAGCTGATTTTAAGTTGATTGCAGTTTTGTTGTTTGTATAACCATAATCACTTTTAGTATGGATATTGGTAGTTGTAATATTTGGTTCTGATCCCACATGTTCCATTACATCAATCTCACCACATTTAGGCCAGCGCACTTCATCATGGTTTGAACCTAACATCCATAAAGCAGGCCAAGTACCTCTACCTTTTGGCATCTTTGCTCTAAATTCAATACGTCCATATTGAAATTCTTTTTTATCCTGAGTAGAAAGCCTAATTGAAGTATAACCGCCTTTTATATTTTCTCCTGTTTTTTTCGCCGTAATATAAAGCTTACCATCTTCAACTTTATAATAAGCTGTGTCGTTAACATACTTTTGCCATTCGTTATTTACTTTTCCAGCATCCCACAAAACAAAATTCCAATTATCCAAATTGACGCCATTGTCATCAAACTCATCAGACCAAACTAATTGATAGGTTTTAGGAGGCTCTGCTGTTTTATCTTTGCATGAAAACAGCAGGCCTAAACTAAAAACAAAACAAATTAACTTTTTGTAATAAAATAATTTACTCATATTTTTTATTGTTATAATATTCTTGAAGCGTGTAAAACGCTTTCTTTTTTATACCATTATTTGAAATGAGACCTTTTCTATTCCAACCATCCTGAATAATAGGAAGTAGTCTTTTAGGCGATTTAAAATCGACCAAAATCCATGGGCTCATCCCACTAATATTTGGAATTTTATCAATCATTTTTAAATTTTGCTGATATAAATATTCTTGATATTCTTCTGTCCATCGTTCTGCAATAGTGCCATGTAATCCTTGTAAAGCGCCTCCTCCAAATTCTGAAATCACTACGGGCTTATTATATTTTATATCCCATTTAGCATTTGGTGCATTTTCTAATGAACCTCCATACCAACCGATATATTGATTAAAAGCTACAATGTCCAAATATTCCCCCATTTTGTCATCAACAATTTGAACACCATCCTTATTGTGTGTTTCAAGCGCTGCACTAATTAATCGATTGTTATCAAAGGTTTTGGTATGATTTACCAAATCAATCAAAAACTTATTTCTAGCATCAGAGGGTGGTGTTTCATTAGCCATTGACCAGATGATAATACAGGCTCTGTTTTTATCTCTGGTTATAGCCTCCGTCAATTGATTTTTGGCATTATTTAAGGTGTTCTCATTTTTAAAATCTATGGTCCAATACACTGGGATTTCTTCCCAAACCATCATCCCTAATTGATCTGCTAACCTTACCATATGCTCATTATGTGGGTAATGTGCTAATCTTACATAATTACATCCTAACTCTTTGGCCCAATTTAATAATACCAAAGCATCGGCCTCGTTAAATGCACGGGCTGCTCGCATCGGATTTTCTTCATGAATAGAGATGCCTTTCAAAAAGACAGGGTTCCCATTTAAAAGAATTTTAGGGCCTTTGACTTCAATAGTTCTAAAACCAATTTGGTCTTCGAGTGTTTGATAATCAGTTTTTATATAAACAGCATATAACTTGGGGGATTCTGGCGACCAATACTGTATGTTTTTTGCCTTTACTTCAAATTCTATGTCATTATTTGTGCTTATTTCAATCGTTTTGTTAATATTTAATTCAGGTATTGAAATTGTTACTTTTTCTTTTTTTGAAACATTATTAAGTTTTACAAAACCTGAAATAATGCTGTTGTTACCTTTTTTTAACTGTATACTGTAATCTTGAATAAAGCTTTGTGGTTCTTCAATAAGTTTTACATCCCGAGTAATACCACCATAATTCCACCAATCTGTATTGATGGTTGGTACAGCCTCTTTAGATCGTTTATTATCTACTTTTACTACTAAGTAATTGTTTTTTGGTTTTACAATGGAAGATATGTCGTAATTAAAAGCTGTAAATCCTCCTATATGAGTTCCTAATTTATGACCATTTAGATAAACTTCAGCCTTATAGTTGACGGCTCCAAAATAAAGAAATAGCCTATTTGAAGGATTTGAAATTTGATAATCAAACGATTTTTTATACCAAATAGTGCCTTCGTAATACAAAAGACTTTCGCTTTGAGAGTTCCAATCGCCTGGTACTAATAACGTAGGTGACTTATCAAAATCATATTCAACTAGTTCTAATTTATCGTCGGTATGATAATTATTATAAAACGCTCTGTTATCGTTATTTACTTGTTCATCATAGGGCTCATATCTATAATTATAATAGCCTGTTTCGTAAGGGTCAATAATATAATGCCACGTGCCGTTTAAGGTTGTTGTATTTCGGTTAATGGTATTGGTAATTAAACCTTGTGCAATACCAATACTTGGAATAAGTATGAGTAGCTTAAGAAAAAACAATCGTATCATAATTTAAAAAATATTTATTATTCTGAAATGTAGGGCTTTAATATTTTTGTCCATAAACGATATCCTTTTGGGGTCATGTGAACACCATCTTCTATAAACAATTTTTCTTTTGGCAGCCCATTTTTACTAATCATTTGTGAAAAAACATCAACATAAGTTCCGTTGTCTTTGGTGTTCAAAAATTCATTGATCATGGTGTTAGCTTTTAGGATTTCTATGACTAAAGGCCATCTGTTTATACTTGGTTTTATAGAAATATAATAAAGTTTAACCTCTGGTAATGTAGCTTTAAGCATACCATAAAGTGTACAGAAATCGCCAAAGACTATTTCGGCAGATTTATCATGTTTTATATCATTATCTCCGCAATAAACAACTACTTTCTTTGGATGGTATTTTAATATGATTTGATCAAAATTTTCAATAAGGTTTGACATTTGGAAACCTCCAACGCCTCTATTTAAGATTTGGTTATTATTAAAATCTTTTTCTGGATTTTTCCAAAATTCTATCGATGAACTTCCTGTAAAAAGAATTCCGCCCTGCAAAAGAGAATTTCCATCAAGCTTCTCAAATTTGTCTAAAGCATATTGAAATTTATTTTGATTATCTTGAGAAAAGCTTCTTAAAGTAGCAAGCAAGATTAAACAAAAAATTAGGCTATTCTTTATTCTAATTTTAAAATTCACAATTTAATTTTTATCAATTATATTTTTTTATATATCATTTTAATTAATAACTCTGGTTCATTGGTTGTAATAAAATCAAAATTATTTTCAAGTAACCAGTCTAAATCTTCAGGAGTATTAGCGGTCCAAGCATTTAATAAAACGCCTATTTCTTTAGATCTTTTAATCCATTCTGGACGGTCTCTATAAACTTTCAAATAATAATCAATTCCGGAAATCCCATCAGCTTTAACCTCGTCAGGAGATTTGTTTCCATTTAAGTATTGTGTTTTGGTTTGACTGATTTTTGTAATTTCTTTTAAAATATCATAATCAAAACTAATATAGAAAGCTATGAATGGTGTTGCTTTTAAATCTTTAACTAAGCCCACTACTTTTTTAGCAATAAATTTGCCTCGATCCTCATCTTTTGATGGCTTTATTTCACAAACCAAGCCAGTGGTTGTATTGTTTGTTATTCCTGCTATTAAGTACTCTTTTAAAGTAGGAAGCTTTTCGCCATTTGAAAGCTTAAATTTTATTAAATCTTCATATTTAGAGTCTTCAATAAGTAACCCATTGTAATGCGGATCATGATTTATAACCAAAATACTATCAGACGTCATTCTCACATCAAATTCGGAGCCAGCACATTGTAATTCAATAGCATGTTTTAAAGAGGCTATAGAGTTTTCTGGTAAGTTGTTTTGTTTCCATGCACCTCGATGTGCAACCACTTTATTGTTATTGTTTGACATCTTAAAATTCATACTACCGCATGAACATAACGTTGCCAACATAATTATTACTATAAATCTCAAATTCATAATATAACTTTTGATTTATTAACTTTTTAGATAATAAATATTAGGTAATTTACCCTTAAAGGGTATTTAATTTGCTTAAAAATAACACCTAAAGAGTTTTAAGCCCTTTAGGTGTTAAAAAAACAATTATTAACTAAAAACTAACTACTCAAATAATTTAATATTTAATTATTGTAAATACCATGGAACACCCATTGTATTATCAACACCATTATATTGCGAATCAATGGCTTTTTGATAATTTTCAGGATTGGTAGTTAACTCAATTGGTGGGTATTTCCAACGTTTAGGAAATACTGTTGAATTATCTTCATTTAAATTGGTTGTAGGATCTAAAACATATTCTGGATATCCAGTACGTAAAAATTGAGGATAATAACTACTATTTGGTTGGAAATAATCTATTAACCAACGTTGTGTTAAAATTTGTTTCAATCTATCTTGCTTAGTACCACTTGTTTTGTAAGCAGCTTCTCCTGTAAAATAATTATCAATATAGGTTTGTGTAATTTCCATACCATGCACTAACCCAGCCGTATGAGGAAGATTCATGTAGTAAGACAATTGTGCCTTAACACCATTTTCATAATACTGTTGTGCATTTCCTGTAAGCCAACCTTCTTCTATAGCTTCTGCTATGATAAAACATTGCTCAGCATAGGTAAAATACAACAAAGGATCATTATCTCTAAATTGCGTATAACGGATATTAACTAAAGAATACATGCCATTATCACCATTGATAGATAGTGTGTTAGGATCCAACTCATAAGGAGCCCCAACATACGCATCAAAATCAGATTCAGTTAAACCACCATCAATTTCAGCTTGCGCAGGATCAGCAAAATAAAACAATCTATAATCATTGTTATTTTTCAAAGCTTCTACAGCCAATGTTGAAGGGGCTTGATCTAGTCTCTGATTATTAGCATTAAAAAACGGAAAGGTTGCATTGACGTTTTCTGTATATACCAATTTAAAATCATCATCATAACTAGTCATTAAATGACCAGCACTCACAATGGCAGCAAATCGGGCTTTTTGGTCAGCAGTTACCTTTTTACTCATGGTTTGAATCACTTTTAACTGCATGGCATTACAAAGTTTACGCCATTTATCGGCATTGCCACCATACATGATGTCTCCACCCAAAGCAGCCCCTTCTGCAAAATACGCTTCGGCTTGTTGCAAATCGTCAAGTATTTCAGCAAATACATCGGCTTGTTTATCATAAACTGGTTTGGTAATTCCGTCTTCTGCCATACCTGCTTCAGAATAAGGAATATCTCCCATATCTAAAGTAGCTGCAAAACCATACCATGCTTTTAAAAATAAAGCCAAACCTTGATAAGACGATTGCGACACACTTCCATCGGAGAACTTAATCATATCCTTGAGGTCTGTTAAATATTTATAATTTCCAAGACTTCCATATGGATAATAAGACCAGTAATATTGACCAGGTTCTGGTGAAGAGCCCAACTTGGTTACATGATGATTAAACACCGTAATTTGCACATAAACATCAGGACTACTATTAGATAGTTTAAATGTTTTAACTAACGTATTTGAAGCTAGCATATCCGGTTTTGCTGTTATTGATTTATCCGGATTGGTGTTTATATCCTCAAAATTACTACACGATGCAGCAAGGAAAAGGGTTGCTATAAAAATATATTTTAATTTTTTCATAGTTGTATTTATTAAAATGAAAGTTTAATATTTGTTCCAAGATATCTTGAAGAAGGATCTGCAAAATTATCACTACCTCCATCAGGATCAGTATATGTAAAATCTTTTGACCATAAAAACACGTTTTGTCCTACAAAACTAATAGAGGCATTTTTTACAGGTCCCCACTTAGATAAAATATTTTTAGGAACGGTATAGGTTATTGATAATTCACGTAGTTTAAAAAACGTTCTATCAAAAATATCCTCTTGTGTCCCGGTACCTCCCCATGCAGTTCCACCATGTAATGTTCTTATATAATCTTTATAAGTTACATAGGTGTCATTAGGAGCAAAAACACGCGTATCTTCAATAACCTCTCCCGTATTACTATCAGTTACGTAATTACCAGAAACTACCTGTGCACCAGATCCAAGATAATTTTTAGATCCAGGTGTAGCTACATCTAATGCTCTTTCAGGTGTTAACGTACCTGGGTGCACACCTTGTAACCACATATAAGCTTCGGTAGTTGATGACGACATTCCGCCTACAACACCATCAAAGGATGCAAATAAACTCCAGTTTTTATATCGTAAGGTTGTATTAAGACCCCAAATCCAATCGGGATTTTTATATCCTATTACAGAAGAAAAGTTTTCTTTTTGTAAAAGACCAGATTTATAAATACGTTGCCCTGCAAATTCGCCTGTTGGAACTGTTTGGAATGTTCTAATGGTATAAGGGTCTGTTCGTTCTCCTACTTTTACCCATGGTTTTTTAGCGGAGTATTCCTCATCCAATTTAGAATAAACCTCTTTATAGGTTGACCAGTTAAGTCCTAAATCCCATTGAAGGTTTTCATTTTTAATTGGAGTTCCTGTTAATACAACTTCCCAACCTTTTGAAGTTCTTTCCTCTTTGGTATTTATAAGCTTTGAGTTATATCCTGAAGCTTGGCTCAAATCACCATAATCTAATAAATTATACTTACGTTTGTTGAAATAAGAAACATCTGCAGTAAGACGTTTTTTAAAAAACATCCCATTTAACCCTATTTCATAGGTATCTGAAGCTGACGGACGAATATTATCTAAGTCATACAGAGAACTAGGTGACGCAGTGCCACTGACATCATTCCAAATACTTGATGACGACGTATATACACTATTAATAGCGTAAATACCTGCAGGATCTTTTGCTTGTGTCCAAGAACCTCTCACTTTTAATAAATCTATCCAATCTTTTGTTGCTTCAGGTAAGAGTTCAGATACTACGAAACTTGTTGAAACAGATGGATAAAAATAATGACGCTTAGATTTTGCAACCCCTGGTCCAGCTAACGTAGAACTCCAGTCATTACGACCTGTTATATCTAAATATATTAATTTATCCCATGAAAATGCCAAGCGCCCAAAAGCAGAATTAACTTGCTGTGATCGTCTTTCTTCTGCCACTGTTGCAGGATTAACTGATGCCGCTAGTGAGAAAAATCCAGGCACAGAGATACCACCAACAGTTGTCGCATTAATATTTTCGTCTTTTTGGTAGAAAATGGTTCCACCAACTAGATAATCCATTTCAAGTTTATCATTAACAAACTTCTTAGCCCCAGTAAACAGTAAATCACTATTCGAACTATATCCTGTTGTTTTACCAACCAAATACGCGCCTGTTCTGCCACCATTAAAAGTTAACCCAGACCTATATGTGAAATAAGGTAAACCAGTATCACCAAGTGACGTATAAGACCCTTGAGACAAGCTTAATCGTCCGCTATCTCCATAGAAATCAAAACCTGAACGCACTGTGGCTTTTAACCAGTCTGTTATGTCATAACTTGCGGTTAAATCGGCATTAAAAATATCACGAGTTACTTCATTAGTTCTCTCATATCTGTCATAATAGGGACTATTTTGGTTTTTTCCACTGTAGGTGTCAGTTGCTAAATCGTAACCAAAATGATTGTTCTGCAACACACCTGGAATTAACCAATAATTATTTTTATAATCTAGAACATTAAAATCTGCTGAACTATTAACTAACAAGGTGTACATAGGATCGTAAGAAGTGTAACCATTTGAACCCATGTTTGGAGTGTATCTTCTAGAATATGATAAATTGGATGTTAATTTAAATTTATCTAAATTGATATCGCCTCCAAAAGTATACGTATATTTATCTAATTTAGAATTTGGATAACGACCTTTATTTTCTGTCCAGTTTAAGGAACTTCTAAGAGCTACTTTATTTTCTCTAAATGTAACATTAACATTATTATTAGTGATGTAGCCTTGCTCTAAAAAATTCTTAAAATTATCTTTTCCAACAGGTAAATACGGATAATCTCTAAATTCTTTTGTAATAGGATCCCATTGATTTTGAATAGACCCATCCATTAATCCACCCCAAGTTTGGTCTTTAGTCTGTTGATACGTATTATTTTCACCACGACCATAAACACTTTGTTTTTCAGGAATTGCTAAATACCCTGCAGTAAACATCGTGTTGGTTGTTAAATCAACCGATACACCTATGTCAGCACCACTACCATTTTTAGTGGTAATTAAAACAGCTCCTACTCTTCCGCGGGAGCCATATAATGCAGATGCTGTTGCCCCCTTAAGTACTGTGATAGACTCAATATCTTCTGCAGATATATCATTCAAGGATTTATTAGCATAGGCAACACCATCAATTACTAATAATGGAGGAATAAGTTTGCCATCAATATCCCTATCCCCACGTATATTAATTGTGGGTTCAACGTTAAAATCTGTTGGGTTTGTAATCAAAACACCTGCTACTTTACCTGAAAGTGAGGTTGCAGCATCTACACCTAAAACTTTTTGTAAATCTTCTCCTTTAATTTCCTGCACCGCATAACCAAGAGCCTTTTGCTCTCTCTTAATACCTAAAGCTGTTACAACTATCTCGTCTAGGTTTTGAGACTCTGATTCTAAAGAAATATTTAGGTAATCAGCATTGTTAATGGTACGCTCAATCGTTTTGTATCCAATAAAAGAAAACACAAGACTTTCTCCTTGTTGGACATTTTCAATAGTAAATTTACCATCAAAATCGGTCGCGGTTCCTTTAACTGTATTTTTAACAACAACAGTAACACCTGGGAGAGGCACACCATTTTCGTCTGATACAGTTCCGCTAATTTCTAGAGTTTGGGCATGCATTGCAAGAACTCCAAAGAATAAAAAAATCGAAAAAAAGATCTTTTTTGTTTTAGAACATAATTTTAATTTCATAAATCTTTTAGTTTAGTTAAACATTAGTAATTAATTTGTTTAGCAATTAAATTGAGTTTTAAATAATTTACTTGTGATAAATTTACTTTTAAATCTTATGATATCTGTATTTTACACCACCACAAAAAACAGACAACACAAAAAAACATCCATTTATTTACACTATCCTCAATAAACCCTTATAAACTATAAGGTTTGCGTAAAAGTGTAACCGATTACAAAGAATTAAAATTTACTATTGTAGGGGGTTTGTAGGGGTGTATTTTACAGGTGTAGGGTTATAAACTTAAAATGTAGTCTATTAAATTTTCCTGATGAGGTAACCTCATACGCTTTCGCAGCCTGTATCTTTTAGTTTCAACGCTTTTAACAGTTATGTTTAGTAGATCTGCAATTTCTCTTGATGAAAGATTCAATCGTAGATAAACACAAAACCTTATATCATTTGAGGTTAAATTTGGATGTAGTTTCTTTACCTTTTCTAAAAAGCCTTTATCCGTATTATTAAAGGCTTTGACAAAAAATTCCCAGTCTTTTGTATTATTTAAATTATCATCAATTAATTTATTTACTACTCTTATATTTTTTGGACTTTCATGTGCAAAAAACGGGCATAGTATACCACCCACAGCGGATTAAAG
>TARA_R110002050_G_scaffold273905_1_pt1 | contig 16418 bp, 8 predicted proteins | sample TARA_R110002050 | Tara Oceans TARA_R110002050 (sample SAMEA4396988) | marine metagenome | biome: Polar Biome; feature: [DCM] deep chlorophyll maximum layer (ENVO:01000326); material: water (ENVO:00002006), including particulate matter (ENVO:01000060) such as... | depth 25 m
TTGCATTAAGTCACCGTGAATGGCGTCTGCGGTAAAGTTTTTGGCGATCAATTGCTGACTAAGCTTCTTCGTAGCCGCCTTGGTTTTACAGAAAATAATGCCACGCTCATCTGGTTCTGCGCGCAAAAATTGTTGTAAGGCATTGAGTTTATCGGCGTCATCGCACTTTATATACTGATGAGAAATGTTTTTATTGACCACATTCTCTTGCTTCACGTCAATGCGGGTAGCATTCTCCGCTAGGTGTTTGCTGATAATCGCTTTTATTTCATTGGGAATGGTAGCCGAAAACAACCACTTGCTTTCTACGGCAGGTAAGAAACTCAATATTTCATCAAGTTCCTTTTTAAAGCCCATGCTAAGCATCTCATCTGCTTCATCTAGAACTACCGACTTTACCGCGTTTAAATCAACGGCTTTGCGTTTTATTAAATCGATTAGTCGGCCAGGAGTGGCCACTACAATGTGAGTAGGTCGTTTTAAAGCACCAATTTGGCGATCAATATGCTCGCCTCCGTACACCGCTTCCGTGAAAATTTTAGCCGAGTATTTCGTGAACTTGAATAACTGCTTAGCAACTTGTTGGGCGAGCTCTCTGGTAGGACAAAGAATTAAGCCTTGAACCACGCCAAGGGTCGGGTCAATTTTTTCCAATAATGGCAAACCGTAAGCGGCGGTCTTTCCAGTGCCTGTTTGTGCTTGCGCCACAATATCGGTAGGCCCAGCTAAGAGTATAGGAATTACATTTTGCTGAATGTAAGTCGGTTCTATGATATTTAATTCAGTAAGACCTTTTACAAGTCCTGCGCTGATGCCTAATGCTTGGAAGTTATTCAAAATAGATGAGTTCAAATTGGTGTGCAAGGTACGTCAAAGATGAAGTATGCCCTCTTGAGATATTATCAATTCTCTGGCTCCATTGGCAGCAGGATGGCAAAGGAAGCTGAAAATAGTTTTGTGGTCAGTTTTTTTATTGACTGTTGTTTAGTGATTTAAATCTTAACATGGATTAATGCAGCCGCTAATGCGTGTGTTATGGATAAGGATTGATCTTTCTAAATTAGTAGTACTCTACTTTAAAACTTAATTACAAGAGAGTTTCTTATCTATTAAAAGGGCTTGAGAAAAAATAGAGAAGAGATGCCGCAAAAGCTTGTATATATCATTTATATTCAGTATTATGTCTAACCTAGTTTAGGGCTCATTGTAGCTAATATATTTGAGCTGGTTTAAAAAAATTGAGAGATAAAAATATTTTTTCTAAGATATTAAACCCTAAGCGAATTCTAGTACTTTTAACCAAGACCAAGAAGGAGTCAAGACCAACTTCAGCAATTGAACCTATTCGGTAATCGCCGACAAGTAGAAAGCGCTAAATAAATACTGACACCCATCCTAATCTTATGTTTTTCTAAAGTGTATTACTTGAAATTTTTAAAAAGAACATGTTGACAAATATGATTGCTGAAAATAACAAATCAGTAGAGCTCCTCGAAAGGAGAAAGAAAGTAGTGGCTAACGGTGTTGGAGTTTTTAATACTGCTACCGTGCAAGACGCCAAGGGTGCTATTATTACTGATCTGGATGGTCGCGAGTTGATTGATTTTGCTGGTGGAATTGGCGTGGTTAACGCTGGCCACAGTCCACAATCAGTTGTAAAGGCGGTTCAAGAGCAAGCGGCTAAGTACCTGCACACTAGTTTCAATGTAGTCTCTTATGAGCCCTATGTTGAGCTATGTGAAAAGCTAACAGAGATTTTACCTCACGGTAAGGAAACCAAAGCCATGTTGGTAAGTACTGGTGCAGAAGCAGTGGAAAATGCCATTAAAATTGCCAGACAAGCAACTGGTAAACAGGCAATCATTGGTTTTTCGGAGGCGTATCACGGTAGGACAATGATGGCTATGACCTTAACTAGTAAGATTGGTTATAAGGTGGGTTGTGGTCCTTTTGCGCCAGAAGTGTACCGCCTGCGCTTCCCCAATTATTTCCTTTACGGCGGCAGTCTTGATTACGAAGCTTTTATCGATCAAGAGTTAGAGCATCTTGCCATGAGTAATCAAAGTCTAGTTGACCCTAATGCGGTAGCGGCCATTATTATAGAAGCGGTGCAAGGCGAAGGTGGTTTTAACCCTGTCCCTAAGCGCTACCTAGAGGGTTTGCGTGCCCATTGTGATAAGTATGGAATGATGCTTATTATTGATGAAGTACAAAGTGGATTTTGTCGCACGGGGCATTGGGCTTCTTGGCAACATTATGGTGTTACTCCCGATATAAGCACCTACGCTAAGTCGATGGGGTCAGGGTTGCCAATAGCGGCTGTTCTAGGGCGTGCCGAAGTTATGGATGCGGCCGCACCAGGTAGCATTGGTGGAACTTATATTGGTAGTCCAGTCTGCTGTGCTGCTTCACTTGCCACGATTAAATTAATGGAAGAATTAGACTTAAACGCACGGGCCTTAGAGGTGGCAGACCAAGTTAATACTCGTCTGAGCGCTTTACAGTTGCAGTTTAAGGAAATCGGCGATATACGCGGTTTAGGTGCAATGATTGGGATTGAGTTTGTGACTTTAGAAAATCCAAAAAAACCTGACGCTCAGTTGTGTAGTGCGGTAGTAAAACAGTGCTCAGAAAACGGACTTATTGTAATCAGTGCGGGAATGGAAAAGAATATCATCCGTATTCTTTCGCCTTTAGTTATTACAGATGCTCAACTAGCAAAAGGCCTAGATATTCTAGAGTCTGCTATAATTGATTCAATAAACAACAAACTATGAAACCATTCGCAATTGCAGGAATCCAAATGAAGGTTTCTGCTATCCTTCCCAATGTGGAAATGATGAAGCTGAAAATAAATATCGCCATGAACCTTTATCCTTGGCTGGATATGATTGTGTTTAGTGAATTGAGCCCTTATGGCCCATTAATTAAAACCGCGCAGTCCATTCCTAATCATTTTGAAGCAGAAATGCAGGCTTTAGCGAAAACTTACGGAATTTGGTTGCTACCGGGTTCTGTTTTTGAAGCACGTGAAGGAAAGGTATATAATACTGCAACAGTGATTAATCCCAAAGGGGAAGTAGTTACTCGTTACAGTAAAATGTTTCCTTTTTATCCATACGAAGTCGGAGTGACCCCCGGTAGTGAATATTGTGTTTTTGATGTGCCAGATATCGGCAGATTTGGAGTTTCTATTTGCTACGATATGTGGTTTCCAGAAACAGTACGCACCTTAGCGGTGATGGGTGCCGAGGTAATTCTTCATCCAACCCTTACTGGTACAATTGATCGCGAAATAGAACTTTCTCTCGTTAGAGCCATGGCAGCGGTAAACCAGTGTTACTTTTTTGATGTGAATGGTTTGGATACAGGTGGTAGTGGACATTCCATCGTTTGTGGACCCGATGGTCGTGTGCTTTATGAAGCGGGTGGCAACGAAGAAATTTTCCCTATAGAATTGGATATTGAAAGAGTTAAGCGAAGCAGGGAAATGGGCGTTTTACGTTTAGGACAACCTTTAAAGAGTTTCCGCGATCATATTGGTCAATTTAAAGTCTATCAGCAGGGCGCCGATTTAAGTTATCTGGAGTCGCTAGGACCACTCATTAAACCGCAAAGAGTCGACCGCCTAGCAGAACTAAAGCTAGCTGAATATGAAATGGAACAGCCGCATACTGGCATTTCAGGTTTAGAATAGCCTAAGGCTAATCGTATTTTTACTCGGGATCAACTTGGGTTAGGTCACTGGAATTCGAGCAATAAAACAATTAATTTAAAATATAATTAACAGGTATATGGGATCAACAACAGGAAGAAAAATAAGAACAGCACCAAAACTGAAGGACTTCGTTAGTTGGTTCGAAATACCTGCTATTAATTTTGAAAAGGCCGTGGCTTTTTACGATTTCATCTATGGTATTAAAATGGAGCGAGTCGTCGGGCCTACCCATTCGATGGCAATATTCCCGGCTACTGGAGGCGTGGGAGGTGCAGTAGTGCAAGGGCTTGGCTCGGTTCCTGGTCAGAATGGACCTTTAATTTACCTTAACGGGGGAAGGGATCTTGAGACAATTCTTTCCAAAGTACCAGAAGCCGGAGGGCGAATTATTATGCCAAAAACATTTATCAACGAAGAGTCAGGTTACTTTGCCATTTTCGTAGACATTGAAGGAAATAAACTAGCCCTGCATTCAAGATAAATATGACGAAAAAGAAAATAGTAAACGCTCCTTATTACAATATTGGCCAACTGCGAATGGACCTATGGAATAGGTTGAGGTCAGCTTCTTTAAATTTAGCAGATTCCAAAGAGCAGTCTGCATCGGGTAAAGCCCACATGGAAAATTGTGAGCTACTTCTGGAACAGTTAGCCAATATCGAGCATCACTTTGCTTTCCCAGGAATGCGACGTTTTTTAGCGGTAAAAGAGTCTTTCGCCCGTCACGAATTCGTGGCCATGTCGCATACTATTTTAGATATCAGGCGAGAATTAATTAGCGATAGCTTTCGCGGGTCAGGCGACTTGTTAGTGGAGCATGATACCATAGAAAAGACCGAAATTGTAGAAAAATCGGATCATGCGAACCAAAATTATTTTGAAGTACTTCTAGTCGAGAACATCTCCGAAAGGGACGAAATTGCCCTCCGCCGGAAGGTGGCAAACTTGCACTCGGAAAAAGACAAATTTAGATATGGTCTCGTAATTCAGCGCTCCTTTCAGGATGCCTTAATTACGCTGCTTTTTAATACCAATATTCAGTCGGTCGTAATCCGCTACGCACCACCTTTTAAAGGGAAAGAAATTGATCCCTTAATTAGTCCTTATATTCAACATGCCCTCGATTTAGGAGGACCTTCGCATCAAAGAGATGAAGATCTGGGTCCTTTGCTGGGGCAAGTTATTAAGCAGTTTCGACCCGAAATTGATACCTATTATGTGACCGATACGGTTTTGGCTGATTTGAAGGATTCGACCATTAAAACCTTTCGCAGGATTTTCTATCGTAAGGAGGATTTCCAAGAAATACATTTAAGCATTATCCGCGGTATTAGTGAGCGTTATGAAACGCCCTTTTTTACCGCTTTAATGGAGTATAGCCAGAAACCAACGGGTGTGTTTCACGCCATGCCTATTTCGCGGGGAGGCTCAGTTTTTAAATCACGCTGGATCCGCGATTTTGGGGATTTTTACGGACGAAACTTATTTCTGGCGGAGACCTCTGCCACAACAGGAGGTTTAGATTCCTTACTTCAACCTACCGGCCCTCTAAAAAAGGCCCAAGAAATGTGTCGCGATGCCTATGGTTCGCAACATACCTTTTTGGTAACCAACGGAACATCTACGGCTAATAAAATTGTAATGCAAGCCATGGTTGCCCCAGAAGACGTGGTTCTTATTGATCGTGATTGTCATAAGTCGCATCACTATGGTTTGGTGCTTTCTGGTGCTTTTCCGGTTTACCTAGATTCGTATCCTATTGAAAAATACTCCATGTATGGTGCAGTTCCACGCGAAGAGATAATTAAAAAATTGGTGCTTCTCCGCGAAAGCGGAAGACTGGAAAAAGTAAAAATGCTGCTGCTTACTAATTGCACTTTCGATGGCATGGTGTATAACGTAGAGCGCATGATGGAAGAGGTTCTAGCCATTAAACCCGACATGGTTTTTCTTTGGGATGAAGCCTGGTTTGCTTTTGCTAGTTTTACCTACACCTTTAAAAGACGAACCGCCATGTTTGTGGCTAAAAAGCTTGAAAACAAATATCGCAGTCCCGCTTATCGCAAGATGTATAAAGCGCATATTGAGTCTTTAAATGATCGCGATTTACCTAAAATGCCCGATCCCGATAAGGTGCGGATACGTGTATACTCGACTCAAAGCACCCATAAAACGCTCAGTAGTTTTAGACAAGGATCGATGATTCACATTTGGGATCAAGATTTTCAGCGAAAGAGTCGGGCTACCTTCCTCGAGGCCTATATGACCCACACTTCTACTTCGCCCAATTATCAAATGCTGGCTTCCCTCGATGTTGGGCGCCGTCAGGTGCAGTTTGAGGGCTATGAGCTGGTGGAACGAGGTATTGAGTTGGCGATGTCCTTGCGGGCCAAAATAAATAACGATCCCGCCCTCAACAAATACTTTGATGTTTTAACCGTACGCGATTTTATTCCCAGCCAGTATCGACAAACAGATATGGCAGAATATTACACCAAAGATAAAGGTTGGAACCGCATGGAAACTGCTTGGGAGGAGGATGAATTTGTTTTGGATCCTACCAAAATCACCTTGCATATTGGGCGCACTGGAGTAGATGGCGATACCTTTAAAAATAGGTTTTTAATGGATAAATTTAATATCCAGATTAATAAAACCTCGCGCAATACCGTCCTCTTCATGACTAATATTGGCACCAGTAGAGGTAGTATCACCTATTTAATAAACGCGCTTCTGAAGATTTCAGAAATGCTGGATGAAGACTTTCGCGCCTTGGATAAAAGGGAGCAAGAGATTCATCAGAAAAAGATACATTCTCTTACGCATGAAGTTCCTCCCTTGCCGGACTTTAGCTATTTCCACCACTCCTTTCAAGCAGTACCAGGAATTCCGGGAGGCAATTTAAGAGAGGCTTATTTTCTGACTTATAATGAGGAGAATTACACCTATGTTCCCCTAAAAGAATGTTTGGCAGAAATTGAGAATGGGGCGGAGCTTGTCGCCTCCTCCTTCGTAATCCCCTATCCACCGGGGTTTCCCGTCTTGGTGCCCGGTCAAGTGGCCACTAAAGACATAATAAAATTTATGCTTGCGCTAGATGTTTCTGAGATTCATGGCTATCGTTCCGATCTTGGATTAAGAGTGTTTACGCAGAGTGTATTAGACAGACAAATGACCACAACATCCATCGGGTTAATAGGCGGTCCCGGTATTCCAAATAAGAAAACATCTGCCGAATCTAACTAAGAAAACAGAACTCTATGACAACATCAGATAAGAAAAACTCCAATGAAAAAAGTACTAATAAAGAAGTAGCAAAAGGCGCAAGCAACGAAAACGCTAGTCCAGTAAAAGCTGCGGCCAAGGCCCCTGCAAAGAGGAAGGCTCCTGCTAAAAAGCCGGCAGCCAGAAAACGTCCTGTAGCTAAAAAAGTGGTGCCACAGAAATTAAAAGGTGTAGCCGATATACGTCGCTATTTCTATAAAAATGAGGTTCCGATTTATTTTATTAGTGCCACCAATTTTAATTTGCTCGGGGCAGATGAGTGGATAAAAAGCTTCAAGTTTATTAGCTACATAGAATGCTTCGATGGCCAACATCCCAACGTGTTTTCACCTAAGGAAGAAATTCCGCACGATGAGTTTACTAGCATCGAAGACATTAATAATTATCTCTTGATGCACCCCGAAGTGCAAGATTATCTTAAAACCAGATCAAAAGGTCGCAATGCGGGGAAGGCTATGTTTCTAATGTTTGATGAGCAAACTGAGAAATTAGCCAAAAAACAAGGGCTGGAAATCATGTTCCCTTCCGCTAAAATGCGAAACTTCCTAGATAATAAGGTGAACACCAATCGCTTGGCCGAAAAAGCAAAAGTACCTTGTGTGCCTTATGTTCTTTCGAAGGTTTCCAATTATAAACATCTACAGAAAGTGTCCTCTAAATTAGGCACCGACCTGGTTATACAAACTCCTTTTGGTGACTCTGGACATACTACTTTCTTTATTTCCAACGAGAAGGAATACGCCAAATATGCGGAAGAAATTGAGCAGGAAGCAGAAGTGAAAATTATGAAACGCATTAATTGCAAGGGTTCGGCAATTGAGGCTTGCGTTACTAAACACGGAACTGTGGTGGCCCCACTTATGACCGAGTTGGTAGGGTTTAAAGAACTCACGCCTTACAAAGGTGGCTGGTGCGGTAATGAAATTTATCCTGGTGCATTTAGCCCTGAGCTAAGAGAAAAGGCCCGCAAATATACCCGACTTTTTGGCGATCAATTGCGTAAAGAAGGCTATAAAGGTTACTTTGAACTCGATTACCTTATCGACCAAGATAATGGGGAAATATATTTGGGCGAATTGAACCCTCGTGTAACGGGGGCAAGTTCAATTACCAATCATGCTGTTTTCGCTTTGGCGGATGCGCCACTATTTGTTTTCCACATTTTAGAATGGATGGATGTTGATTATGAGTTGGATGTGAAAGAACTAAATGACCGTTGGACCGATCAGGACAATGTTGATAGTTGGAGCCAACTGATTATTAAACACACCGCTGACACGATTGAGTATGTAGGCCAAGCGCCTAAATCGGGAATTTGGAAAATGTATGATAACGGGCATATTCAATTTGACCGAATGGATACTCACAGAAGGGCTGTAGAAAGCGAAAGGGAAGCTTTCTTTTTACGCATCAGTAAATCGGGTGACTACCTTTACGAAGGTGCCGATATGGGAATTTTAGTAAGCCGTGGAAGAATGATGACCGATAAGTTTCAATTGAACGCCCGCGCTAAGCAATGGATAAAGGCTATTCAAGCGCAATATGGAACCACCCTGGTGGAAGACAAGCGCGTCGTGCCAACTGAGCTCAGTAATAATTTGATGAAATAGTCTGAAGAGACTAAAAAAAAGCCTGAGCCTAATGGATCAAGCTATTGATTCTAAGGTTAATTAGAAATTAGAAAACCATTTAAACGGAAGTATATTAATGCACTTTAAAAGTATTAATCCTTATAACGGGAAAGAAGTAGGCCTCTATGAATCGCTAAGCGAATCTCAGCTTAATGATAAATTAGAATTAGCACAAAAAGCTTTTCCTGCCTGGCATGCTATGCCCTTGGAAGAGCGCAGCAGGCTTATAAAAAAGGCTGGCACCGTACTGCGTGAGGGTGTGGAAGAATACGCGAAAATGATTAGCCTAGAAATGGGTAAGCCGATTAATGAGGCCCGAGCTGAAGTGAATAAATGTGCATGGGTTTGCGATTATTACGGCGAAAATGCTGCTAAATTTTTAGCGGAGGAAGTGATCGAAACTGAAGCTCAAAAAAGTTATGTTCGCCACGATCCCATTGGTGCCGTGTTTGCCGTGATGCCTTGGAACTTTCCTTTTTGGCAGGTCTTTCGATTTGCTGCACCTACCCTTACTGCGGGTAACGTTGGTTTGTTAAAGCATGCTCCGAATGTATTTGGTAGTGCGCAAATGATTGAGGAGGTTTTTCAAAAGGCGGGATTTCCAGAAGGCGTATTTCAAAATCTAATCGTACATCATGATGCGAGTGAGCAGATAATTAAACACGATATCGTGCGCGCTGTAACCTTAACGGGAAGCGAAGGAGCGGGTTCTGCGGTAGCGGCCTTGGCAGGTAAATATCTAAAAAAATCACTTCTTGAATTAGGGGGCAGTAATGCCTTTATTGTTTGGGAAGACGCCGATATTGATGCAGCGGTGAAAACGGCCCTAACAGCCCGAATGCTTAACTGCGGACAAAGCTGTATTGCAGCCAAACGCTTTATTCTGCTGGAAGGGATTTACGATACTTTCATAGAGAAGTTTATTAAGGGACTGAAAGAAATGCAAAGTGGCGATCCTATGGATGAAGCTACTCAGGTAGGTCCTTTGGCCCGCATAGATTTAGCGGAGCAATTGCAAGGTCAATTGCAGAAATCTATCGCAATGGGAGCCGAGCTTTTAATGGGTGGCAATCAAAAGGCTTGTTATCACGAGCCAACCGTACTGGCCAATGTTACGCCCGACATGCCCGCCTTTAATCAGGAGAGTTTTGGTCCTTTAGCAGCAATGATTAAAGCGAAAGATATCGATGAAGCCTTTACTATGGCGGGAATGTCTCGTTATGGCTTAGGTCTAACAGTTTGTACTTCCAATCCCGATAAAGCACTTGCTATGGCCGATAGAGTGAGTGATGGCGCCTATTTTATTAATGAATTAGTAAAGAGTGATCCGCGTTTGCCTTTCGGGGGAACCAAGCTGTCTGGCTATGGTCGCGAATTAGCTAAAGATGGCATGATGGAATTTGTAAATCGTAAAACCGTTTATTTGAAATGAGACGGCTCTATGCCTCTAGCTTATTGTATTGATGTAACATGAAACTCGAACTTCATTCCATTTCTGAGAGGGAAGCTGGGACAAAATGGCAAGGGCTTTTTTACAAGCATTGGCCTAGTTATCGTTCTTGGTATTTAAATAAATCTGGGCCAGATAGCCCAAATTTAGAAACCTGTGTTGCTCGCTTGAAAGAATATATGCCCGAATTTTATCCGACTTACTTGCACTTATGCGAGCTAGCTGGTCACGATGAGGTGGCGCATCGTTTTCTTTCAGGCTACTGTCCGCCGCCTTATATGAGCGGTTGCGCCCAGGTAGTTAATGAAAAAGAGGCGCAATTGGTGCGCAACTACGACTTTGCTCCTAAACTGAGCGAGGGTACACTCCTGCATTCGGCTTGGCATGGCAAAGAAGTAATGGCTATGGGCGATTCTCTTATTGGGGTAGTAGATGGACTAAACGAAAATGGACTGGTGGTTTCCCTCACCTTTGGTGGGAGAAAAGTGGTAGGTGAGGGCTTTGGAATTCCCTTTATTCTCCGCTACGTTTTAGAGTTTTGCACCAGCTTAGATGAAGCAATAGAAGCTCTGTTGCGAATTCCTTCGCACATGAGCTACAACATCATGCTGATGAATAGTGAAGGGGAGCATAAGCTTGTGCAGGTTTCTCCAGATTCAGATCCTATTATCACTAATTACAGCGCTTCAACCAACCATCAGGGGAAAGTAGACTGGCCCGAGCATGCTAGCTTCACCAAGACAATTGAACGTGAATTGTACTTACTCGAGATGCTTGCTGAAGAAGATTATAGTACGGAAGAAATAACCCAGGCCTTTCTAAAGCCACCCCTTTTTAACCGTAAATACCGTAGGGGCTTTGGTACTATTTACACCGCGGTTTACGACGCGAAGCATGCATCACTTCAACTGCGCTGGCCCGATGCAGAGCTCATTCAGAGCTTTGGAGATTTTAAAGAAGGGGTTGTGGTTATAAGGTTTAAAGAAGGGGCCAAAGAGAATTTAAATGTTAATGAATTGAGCCTAGCTTACAATCAAGCAGTGGAAGAGTATTGGCTGGAATATGGTCGTTCTTGGTCTCATCCCGAACGCCATATGAATGAAACCTTGAATGGCTTGTCCTTGCACATCAAAGAACTGATAGAGCAAATGAATCAAGTAGCTCATAGTCAAAGCACCTACCCAAAACAAGAACCGCCAGAGCTTTGGAAGCGTGTTCCATTGAAAAAGTGAGGCAAATTCTTAATCGAATTCAGATTATTAAAGACAGGCTAAAAATCCCCTAAACACTTGTTTGTGCTTTACCATATCTAGATAAGGGGAAAGAGATGTTCTCGCTTTATGTACTTCCGAACAGTCAGCTAATTGATCCACTCGGCTCAGCTGTTAATCGCCAAGATAAAGCGTTTCGCGATGAGTCCAATTAGGCGATTCTAGGAGTAAGTAATAAACTCCTTTCGATAGATTCAGGTCAATGCGCCACTCTACCCCGCTTTGTTTTTCTTGTTTCCATAGTTTTTGCCCCGCACTATTTACTAGGCTTAGCTGAAGATTTTCTTGCCAGCGGGCTAGTTTTAAGTGTAAAAATCCTTCTTTATAATACCACAGAAGTGGGTTCTCTGCCGCGGAATCTAGTGCATGAAAATTAGAGGGCGCGCGCCAAAGCCAAAAGCGTTCCGCGGCATCATTTACCTCGTAATAAAAGTGATAGCTTTTCTCCCTAAGAGCGTGAAGCTTGCCTAGCTTACGATCAATTAAATACCATGGCTCAGCTTGGTTTATTTGAATGGCGCTTGCTTTTATACTGCAAGGGCCAGGGGAGGGTGCTTTTAAAGCCAAGGCAATTTTTTCACCTTCTTGCAGCCAAGGTAAGCACTGAATGCCCAAGGCTGGGGCATCTTTGCCTTGTGGAGGTAAACTATAAATTCGCGGTCCAGTAACTGGATCCCCCATTAATTTGTAGGCATCAAGATAAGTGTCAAAAGCAGCACTTGATTGGGAACTAAAGGCGATATAGCAACGATCAGCTTGACTAGAATCGCTAAATCTCCAATCTAATTGCCAATGAGGTAGAACCTTTTTACGAAAGTTCGCAGGGCTAAGATGACGATGGCTACGGTTAAAGTTAAATGCGGTACAAGCGCTATCAGCCGCTTGGTTCAGTTTTACAAAAAAGGCCTGCATGGGAGCAATACTGCCTCCCAATTCACTGTCGCCCACTAATCCGTTGTGACTGAGGTATTTTCCCGCTTGCGGATCCCAAACATAATAACTGCCGTGCAGGGGAGCGATAGTGCGGCTAAAATCAGCATGTTGCTTGATGGTCGACCAGTTCAGGTTTTCGGGGAAGGGATTGCTTAACAGGTTCCAGCCAGCTGAATCTATACTACCGCTTACAAACTGCCCCCCGCTGCCATCGTGAAAACCTAAATTTTGCTGAATAGAGGTGGGGGTTTCGCCACTTAGCTCTAAGGAAAAAGGAAAGGTGTTGAAACGCGTGTTTTCGTTTTCTCCTAAATAAATCCAATACGGATTCAAGGCATTAAAAGGAACAGTAGTGTCAGCCGGTACTTCCCAGCGACTGCGGCGCGCATTCCATTGGAAAACGGAGCCATTTGGGGATAAGGCAAAATTGTCTAATGACTTTAAAAAAGGACCTAAGCTTGTGTTAACGGGACTGCCTAAGCTACGCCAACCCGAGGTACTACTGGCGGGAAGATAGAGGCTAAAGTGAATATATCCTTGCCAGCTCCCTCCGCTTTCATAGTGAATTTGGGCATAATTATTTGGGCCAGCACCACCGATTAAGTACAAGGCATTGGCAGTCGTCAAAGAGCCACTTTGTAGAAAGAGGTGGTCCTTAATTTCCATGCGAGAATTTTCAGAAGAAATGTCTAAGCCCGCAGTATTGTTAAGGTATACCTGCTCAGCTTTACAGCTGCCGCAAAGCTTTTGTTTTAAAGCTCCGTCGAAGTGTAGTTTGCCTCCGCTAAGGTTTAAGTCAGGACTAATTAAGTCTCCCGCTAGATGTAAATCATGACCTTGTAAATTAATTTGGCTACCCGGGTCTGCATGCAATTGTCCAAAGTAATGATCTCCGCTCAGGGTATAATTACCACTAATGCGAACTTTCGCTCCATTAGCTGGACTGGCAGGAATCCATAGCTGTCCGTCCCAATGCGCACTGTAGCCCTTTTCGGAAACGCAATAAAAACGAGAGAAGCCAGAAATGACCAAGCTATAATTTTGCGCGGCGGTATTGCCTTGGGCATCTACTAAATTCCCTTGGGCGCTTACGCTAAGAGCATACCAGCCAGTACTAGCCTGTTCCAGTTGAATTTGCTCAGCATTATCGAGGACATTATTGCCTGTTTGAGCACCAAGAGCTGGCTGCTGCGGGTTCAAAATGAAGGGCAAGTAACTTTGTTGATCTGCCAGTCGGGTTAAACGAATATTTAGATCATTGATAAGTAAGGGCTGACTATTGTTTAAATCGCCGCTATCGTAATCTCTACCTAAGGGTGTAGCGGGCGGATCGGTCCAAGCGATGCTTGCTTTTAAATCGCGAATACTATCGAGATAGAGGTAATAGACTTGGGTGGAATTTGGTTCTAGAGTTTGTTCGTAAAAACGAGTATCAGCTTCTTGTGCATCAATTATAGCGGCAGCACCACCAGGGTTTATTAGGCCCCAGCCGCTGCGATAGTCGGGACCTGATGGGGCAAAATCGTAAGCGCTATGCATCATTAGAGCCTTTAACGAGGCACTTCGTAAGGCATAACCCAATTTTTTTTGCGCCAATTCCTGCAGTAAGGCAAGGCTAGCACTTACTTGTGGTGCCGCATAAGAAGTAAATCCGCCAGGGGCTACAAAATCGGGTTTGATACGGCCATCATCGGTAGGGCCAAAAGCAGAATTGCTATTAATATTTTCATTTGTCACATCTTGGTAGGGCAGAGAGCCAGCATCTACAGCACCAATAACCCAAGCATTTTTACTTAAGGTACCCGGCGGCAAGCAGTCATAGCCATCGCTTCCACCATCGGCTTCGGGCCAAGGGTTTGCATACTTTTCAAAACGGTAGCTGCCTGGAATAGTCGCATCGTAAAAAAAGCTAACTACCGTATCGGCAGAGCTAGACTGTCCTCGTTCATTACTAGCGGCTAAAACAATATTATGATAAGGAGCATAGTAGGCAATTTCATCCCAAGCCTTGTCGCGCGCCTCATAACGGCCAAAGCCATAGTCTTCTTGGCGATCCACATTTGCCTCAGTAAACCAATTGACATTTTCTGTTTGGGAATTAAGCGTAATGCTTATGGGGATAATCCAGCCCCTAATGCTCGCATAAGAGTGGTTGGAAACATAGTATTTACTCGCTTCTGCGGCAAGGGTACTTTCTACATTCACACTGCTCCATATTTCTAATTGGGCTTCTGGTGCTAAACCCAGTCCCATGCTGGAATCGCCCTGAGCTGTTCCAACCATTCGCAGGGCAATCTGTGTAGCATGACTACTATTTCCTGAAACGTTTTGTAAAGTTATATTGGCTGGGTTGAGATTGATATTGTTAATATCGGGTGCGGAATTATTGCCGCTTGGGCTTTCCCACTGACCAATAGTTTGTCCCTTACCTCGCAATAGGTAAGGCTGTGCCCATAACTCTTGCCCGTAATAATATTCTATTTCAGTGCGTGTGCTCTGGGTTTCATAAAGGGGCAGCTGCCCGAGCCTGCCAGTAAAGGTGGCTTCTCCACTTTGTAAGGGCCAACCATTTTCTACTGCCCACAGCGAATCCGATTGCCAACGGTCCTCGTACTGTCTTGCTAAGTCAGCTAAAGCCTTTTGTGCATTTTTAGTGGGATTTTCCTGGGCCTGAAGCCTGGTCAGAGCTAGCAGTTGAAAAATTATAAAAGCCAAAAAAATTAGCCGCATTTTCATACCGCCAAAATAGGAATAATCTACAGAAATTTTATTGTAAATTATTTAAAAACCTGTTATTATTGAAGTGATCTGGAGGTTTAAAGATAAGTTTTCTGCCTTAACTTGGGAAAAGTATTAAATGGAAATACATCAGTTTAAACTTAAAAGTCATTGATTTTATTTGCGATGTATCTATCAAGGTGCTGCTTTTCTTCAAATCCAGTCAAAACAAGCTTTCTAGTGGAATTAGTAAAGTAAGGGAAAGACTATTTTAATAACCTTTCCCTTGCTTTTATTTATTTGTTCTTAAGGTTTCTACAAATTCCCGAAACACTTCTTTATGTTTTTCCATATCCAATTTAGGAGAAAGTGAAGCGCGAACTATATAATCTTTATCGCCCTCTTTCGTCGTTCCTTGGGTAGAAGTTGCGGGGATAGTCCAATACAACCCCTTTAACTGTCCATAGCTTACGCAATATTTACTTTCCTTGGGGATTTCATTAATCATGGCATTGATGAGGCGGAGGTTTAATTCTCTTTTATGCGCTTCTCGCTCGGCATCGGTATTTCCTTGGGTCGGTAAATCGAGGGAAAATACCGAAGGGGTAAATCCGCGCTGCGCCAATTCTTCCGAAACAAAATTGATTTTCGCACTAGGTAAAGTGTCTTGAATAAAATTTACAAAATCACGAGTATTTACATAAGCGTCGGCAATGCGCTGATTCATTGAGGGTAATTGCTTGGCTAAGATTTGCGTTTGCAAAGGTGTTGCTTCATTATCGCAAAGCTGCAAGTGCTTCTCAATTTTGCCCATTAAAACAGCTGCTTTTTCGTTACCTAAGCAGTAACCTGCGGTACATTCTCCGCCACTCGGGAATTTTGATCCACTCGCATAGGAAAGGCCTTTAATATTCGAAAGCACATCCTTTTTTCCCAAAAAATGTACATTGGGACAGAAAGTTTGATCTAAGATAAAGACGGGTGCAATGGCGATTTCGCCCTCAATGGTTTTGCGAGGACTGCTCAATACAGCTTTCAATTTATCTAAGTGGGGCACTTCTACGCGAGGATTGGTGGGGATTTCCGCAATAATATAAGGTACGGCATCTTCTTGCGCTAAGCGACTTAAAACCGTATCCACACTCTGCACCATGTCATTGTCACCGTCAACGGGTAAATCCACTACTTCCACATTGTCTAGGCAAGCTGCCACGCGTCGCGCTTGATCGTTAGTGCCGCCATAACAATTAGGAGGAACAATGAATTTTATCGCTTTACCAGCGTGTACTTCTTGGGCATAATCTACCAATCCCATCATAATGGCATATTGCATGGATAAGCCCGAAGAAGCCAATAGAGCTTTAGTAGGTGCCTGCGTAATATTTTTGAGTGTTTCTAAAACCAAGGCTTTA
>TARA_R110002050_G_scaffold300825_1_pt1 | contig 16417 bp, 8 predicted proteins | sample TARA_R110002050 | Tara Oceans TARA_R110002050 (sample SAMEA4396988) | marine metagenome | biome: Polar Biome; feature: [DCM] deep chlorophyll maximum layer (ENVO:01000326); material: water (ENVO:00002006), including particulate matter (ENVO:01000060) such as... | depth 25 m
CCCTTTGGCTCCGAACCAGTTTATAGAGGAAGTGACTGAAAATTAAGAAACCCCAGTCTGGAAATAACATAGTTTATGACCGAAAATACCAGGAACGTCCCGGTATTTTCAGTTATAAAGTATGTGGGATAGTCTACAAAATAGACTAAACCTATTTCATTGGCAATATTTTTATTTTACGGTCAAAAGTTGTAGGATAAACCCAATAGCTTCGCATGACCCCTCCGGAGGAGTCTCCCACTCCAGTGGTCGCATAATCCAAATTAAAGGTAATTCCATCCTGTTTCTGCAACTGATAGGTGTAGATTGATTTTGTCAGGTTTTCGGTAGAAAAGGGATATGCGTTAAAATTAAACAAATCATTCACCCTAAATTTTAGTCCTTTGCCTTGATCATCAACCATCTTCACCCAGCGATTATCCGTTCTTAGTCCATAATCCCCAGGTTCAAGGTAAGGGACATACATTTCATCAACAGTTGAGTTGTATACCCCTATCTTATAACCAATGTTTCTTCCTGGATAATTTTCCTGTGGGCCACGTCCATACCATTCGACTTTATCAAGACTCTTATCCAAGGTAAAAGTCAAACCAAACCGAGGATAATACAGCGGTAACGTTCTACCTTGAGATTTAGCAATGTGGTGTATGGTAATCTCTCCATCACCATTAATGATGTAAGAATAAATGTTTTCTATGCCATTATATTGGGTTCCCCTAATATACTGATCCAATTCACCTTCAATACTTTTACCAAATAATGTTATCTGCCTGATGTTGACGTATACATTTCCATTCACTTCCGATACTTTAGTATAGATTGGATAATACGTCAATTTATCTATTCCGGTTGAATAGAATTCTGTAGCAACAAAGTTTCCATAACCTTCTCTCCAGTTAGATGAACGTGCCGATCTGGAACCCCATTGATCCAGGTCATTAGACATTGGGGCACGCCACACATTAACCAAAAACGGAGATTTCAGCATTTCTTTGCCATCAATAATAATTGAAGCCAAAGCTCCCAGATTCTTATTGAAAGTGTATTCAAAGTCTTTTCCTGTAACCTTAACTTCGTTTTCAGACTGGCTAAAAGTGGCATTGGTTGAAGAGTGCCTCTCTATTTCACTAATCTTTTTCCAGGGCAGTTCAAGTTGCTCCCATGCTACTTCATGTCCTTTTTTTGCCCATATTTTGTCTTCTTTCAGCGTAGAACTTATAGTTACCCGGTACTCTACACCTTCCTGTAGGGTTGGTTTGGTATATGGAATCTCAATTACTTTTTTCTCCAAAGGGCTAACTTTTAGTTGCAAAACACCTTCCTGTAAAACATTATTATCAGCTTCCAGAGACCACCTAGTCTCATATTGCGAGGCATCAGTGAAATGGTTACGATTCCACACTTCAACCATGCCGGTTTCCGCATTAAGAAGAGTAACAACAATTGGCTGAACAACTTTTTTCATCTCCCAATTTTCTGGTTGAACCTCTCTGTTTCCCCAAATATGTCCGTAAGTTCGTGCACCGGCGCCATAGCTCAGGAAAGTTCCATGATTCGTTTCTTCTTCAAAATCGAGCCACAAAGCTGCATTTGCTGGCTTTAAATTCCCGGGTAAAAAGGCATCGGAAAATATTCCAACATTGTCTATCATTGCGTCACACATGTACCCAGGATATTCATCTCCTGTAATTTCTGAATCACGACCTAAACTTATAGTGAAAGGAAAATTCTTAATCCTGCCATTTACCTGTCTGCTTCCCTTCTTATTCCCATTAATATACAGCGACATCTCCCGCCCATCATAAACGGCGGTTAGTTGATGCCAATTATTTTCCCAATTTTCAGGTAAAGCAACTCGTAATTCTTTTTTTGCATTGGTATAAATATAAAACGCTAAAGAATCGATACCTCTTTGCGCAATTCCAAACTGATTTGAGCCTTTGGTTATAAATTGTCCCCCGCTGGCATTCAACTTCCGTGGAAAAACATCCATTGTAATGGATAGTTTATTGCCATCAATCTCTAAACTATCATGTCTGTATATTTCAACCCATTGATCATGGCCATTTAAATCAACAGCTTTACCGGTTTTGGCTTCCACCAATTTGATATTATTACCCATCAAGTGAACTGCTACATTGTTGGGTGATTTATCTTCCAGCTGGCGAATATCTTCTGTAATACCTGTACTTACAAAATCCCAAATAGCACCACCCATGGTCCTTGGGTGGGAATGAATCACATTCCAGTAATCTTCCATTCCACCAAGAGCATTCCCAGCAACTGAAAGGTACTCATCCATGAATGAAGGCCGGACATCCCCGTCAAATCCATGACCTACCCGCATATCCAACTCTATCGGACTCGGATACCGTGGGCCGATAATATCTTCTGCCGGATGTGAATATAGGTTTCCGCCATACATCCAGTAACGTGTGTGGTCATATTTTTTACCCTCATTCACCACTTCAGTGATGTTCATTCCTTCACCGCTTTCATTGCCGGCACTCCAAAAAAGTATCGATGGATAGTTTCTGTCGCGAAGAACCATTTGACGAACGCGTTCCCGGTACATATCAGTGAATTCAGGCATTTCGCTAACAAATTGTGTCGCATGTGACTCTACTCCGGCCTCATCAATTATGTACAAACCGTATTCATCGGCCAGTTGGAGATACTTATTAACCGGGGGATAGTGAGATGTTCGTACTGCATTGAAATTAAACTGCTTTAGTATTTCAAAATCCTTCCTGATTATCTCTTCTGTCATCACGTGTCCCAAGTCAGCATGCTGCATGTGAGAATTTGTTGCATTTATTTTAAGCGGTACACCGTTCAACGTGAATAACTCACCATCGATTAATGTCTCTTTGAAACCGAGTCGTTGTTCTGCAACATCCTGAACTGCTCCGGTGCCAGATAATAGTTGCATCTTTAATGTATAGAGGTTTGGAGTTTCAGATGTCCATTTTAAGGGATTAATAATCTCCTTCTTCAGTTCTAACCGTTTTTTGTCCGGAGTATCCATCGAAAACCTGTCGCTGGTCATTTCTGCAACCAAATCGTTATTTGCATCATACAAGGATGCTTTTATGGAGTATGAAGCGGTTGGGGAATCCGTATATTTTTTTACATCCATTTGAACGGAAAGAACCGCATCATTATAATTATCATCCAAATCGGTAACGACATACCAGTCAAACAAACGAACGTTCGGAGTGGCGTATAAACTTACATCGTCGAAAATCCCGGCAAATCTCCAGTAATCTTGTCCTTCGAGGTAATAGCCATCAGAATACTTTACTACAAAAACAGCGATGGTGTTTGTCCCGGGTTTAAGATATTTCGTGATATTGTATTCTGCAGGTTCCTGGGCACCCTCATTATAACCTACTTCCTGTCCATTAATCCAAACAAACGAAGCTGAAGCTGTTTTCTCCATCCTCAGGAAAATCTGATCACCATTCCAGGAAGATGGGACAATGAATGTATCACGGTATGCTCCTGTTGGATTATATTCCCTTGGAACATTAGGAACATTCACCGCAAAAACATCGGGTTCAGGTGGTGTGCCAAAATAGTCTGTTCTAACCAAGGGGAAGGGAGCCGCAACATTTCTGAAGATCCTGTCGCCATAACCTTGCATTTCCCAATTTGACGGAACTTGAATAGAGCCCCATTGTTCATCTCTGAATCCAATGGAATAAAAATCCGTGGGGACTCCTTCGGGGGTTTCACTGTAGAAGAATTTCCAATCGCCATTCAGCGAAATAGATCTCTCAGGTAAATAATAGGTTCGCGCTTCTTCCTGGTTCAGTTCAAATACCGAAGTATTTTCGATATAATAGTAAATATTATCCAGAAATTTCGCTGGCTGAGCCAACAGCACATTTGATATTACCGTGCATAAAAATATTAGTACGAATTTTTTCATTTTGGTTTCGTTAATTAGATTACTGATTAATATAGGTTTAAAAAACCGAAAGAATTTAATCTATTTGGTTCGCCTGTATCATCATTTAGGCCTTACCTGCACTGAGAAAATTCAAACGTATCTTTTTACTTAATTTTTAATACTAATCCAGGTTCAGATAAATCATCAGTTCGATTTGCTTCCGTACCTATTTTGTTCAAAAGTTCACCGGGAAGAGTCAATCTGTTATTTGCTATCTCGATATCCAGGGTAATATTTATTGCTTTATCAGCAGCCAGATCCTGTGCATAAACCGTGATATCCTCTGGTAGATTTTTAAAACTGAGTATTAGGTTTTTATATCTACCAAAAACACCGATCGGAAAATCTGGTTCCAAATCATTCAGCGTCACATCTGCTTCGGGATGATACAGCGATTTATGTGAAGAAACTCGGGGAAGTGTAGCGACTGAAACCGCCCCATTCGGATGGCGCGACGCAATAACATAAGGTACTTCACCTTCTGATGTTACCTCCGGCAAATCCATTCCGCGAGCAACCCGTGCCGGCGCTTTTTGTATCACTTCTCTTCCATCAAACCACGATGCCCAGGTATCACCCTTTTCGAATTTCCAACTGTCAGTCAAGTAATTATCATCCAGTTGCACCGGAGTGGAGCCAGTCCCAAAAGCAGGTGCAATTCGTTGCCACCTGACTGCGCGTACAATTTCAGTTATTCTTTTTCGTGCATCAAATGGGTCGTAATTGTTACCTTTCAGATCCATCCACTGTGGGTGCCGCATAATTCCGATTGCACACCCCAAGGCAGCACCTATATACATTTCATCCTCTGTATTCAGAATACAATTGTTCTCTTTGTTTTCTGAAGTGACTGCCAGTTGCTGTGCGGCACGATCGAGAGTAGTGGGTACCGACAAATGTGCTGTTACATCGTAAGTTCTAAAAGCATCGCTGTAGCCAATCATATTTGTTGTTTTTTCCAAAACACTCCCGTTTCCCCATTCAGCGAACTTTCCGGTTTCATGATAGATATTAATATCCCATGGGCATTCATAGTCGTTGGTTGGTGCACTGTTCCGCGCATTTTCAACAACCACCCTGGAGTTTGATTCCTGCGATAAATTGCTGAGCATTTTTCGGAACCAATGTTCATCGCCATAAGTTCCGTAATCCACTTTCCAGTATTCAACCCCCGCTTCGCGGCTCCAGTCAAACCGCTCGCGGTAGTATTCTTCTATCTCCTGTCGGGTCATATTCTCTGATGGGTTTTTAACTGCCGGATGCGCGGCCACCCAAATTCCGGCTCCCCGCCACCCATGGTCAATACACATCTGATTTAGCTTTTTGAGGCGCTCGGCCGGTGTGCCGGTGCAATCCGGGAATTTATCTTGTGCCAGCTTGAGCGAACCAAGCCTCCACCGACTGTCATTAAAATTGATTCCAGATGGAATATCCCAACCCACATCAAACATGATGTACAAATCTTTACTCACTTCAGGAATAAAATGAGCCCAGCCATTTTCCCCAAATACAGTCTCCTGTGTCAAGTAGTTTGCCTGATTGAAATGGCCGTTTACTCCCCAAATTGCATTTTTCAGAGTCGTGCTGTCTGATGCATAATTTTGAGTTCCCCATGTGCACCAGTATGAAGGTGTTGGTGATGCGGAATCAGGAACCAGGGTTATTGACTTTTTCTCCTGCTCTGTTCCGCATGATAATGATACAAGTGCAAACAGCAGAGCCGGTATGATTTTCATGAGAATTATATTTGAATCAAAATTCCTTATTCTTCAATAATCAACAGATCCCAAGGTGCGATGGTCAGTGTTTCGTTGTTCCCAACGACTTCTTGCGATATCAGTTCAGTCCCGCCTTTATAGGGATAGGTAAATGATGTCGGCTCTGAAGAATAGTTGTAGTAGTACCGGATGGTATTTCCGTTTTCATTTGTGCCCGATTTTGTAATCAGCGGCCAGCGCAATTCCTGGTCGGGAGTCATTAATCCTGCACGTTCCAATTCCTGGCGTATAATTTTTTCCTGAATGGTATCAGAAACCATGCAGCCTTCATAAAGCAATGTCCCATCACCATAATTATTAATGGTAATTGCTGGATATTTTTCAAAGTATTGATGGTCGTAAAAAGCGAGCGGTTTAGCTGTTTCCGGAATGATGTATTCCATCCAGGTGTGCACCCTGTTTTTCTCTTCACCCACTTTGAAAGGATCGTTTTTTAAACTTAGTTCGTCCACATTGGAAAATTCCTGGTAATAAAAACCTGCGGATTCACGCAGTAGTCCGGGTGCAAGCATTGGACGAACCATTGTATTTTCGTCGGCGAATCCGCTTTTGAACTGCATAATTACATGGCCGCCGTTTTTAACGTATTGATTAATTTTTTCAAGCAACTCATCGGTTGCAATATATAATGATGGAATGATTACCAAATCGTATTTTTCAAATTCAGAGTTTTCAGGAAATATGAAATCTACTCCAACATTATTCTGGTACAATATCTTGTGAAACTGACCTACCAGGCTATTCTTATAAAAATTGTTTCCGTCATTTGACCACGGACTTCCGCTTTTATCAAATGGCATGGCATTTATTCCATCATTTGAATCGTGACTGAAAAGAATGGCAACATTGTTTTCTTTTTTCAGGTTTACCAGTTTTTTTCCAAACCGCTCTAATTCATGGGCTGTTTGTGTAACTTCTTTATAGGCACGATTGGGCTGCAAGTCGTGTGAAAGAACACCTTTCCAATAGGTTTCCTGTCCGTAGTGGATGGAGTGCCAGTGCCAGTATTCCACCATGTTGGCGCCTGATCCCAGGTGAGCATACACATTCTGACGCATTTGCCCGGGATAGGGAGGTTGTTGCACCCGTGAGTTCCAGCCAATGGTTTGTGCGTTGGTCTCTGTTACCAGGTAGTTTTTGTCCTTAACAGAGCGGAAATAATCGCCGGCAAAAGCAATTTCATTCCCGGTTAAATCATCCTGCTGTCCATGATAAACATTTACGGCCATCATGTCCATATATTTGGCACTTTCATCCTGATCGATGTCCTGTACAGCGGGCATGAAGCAATGCATGATAAATTGATCATCACGTTTGTACTCGCTTACGATTTCGGATTGCCATTTCAGAAAATCGGCCACTGCTTTGCGGTTATATCGTTCCCATTCCAGCTTATAGCCGGGATTGGTAATTCCGTCACGCGGTGCCAGTTCTTCCCAACTGTCGATGGTCATTCCCCAATACTGCAGACCCCATATTTTATTGAGGTTTTGCGGTGTTCCAAATTTCTTTTTCAGATGATTTACAAAACTAACTTGAAAGTCGTAATTATTCACGCCGCGCGAAGTCGTTTCATTGTCCACCTGGTAACCGATGATTCCGGGATGATCGGCGTAATGTTCCATCATTTGTCGGATAATGCGTTCTGAGTAAAAAAGGAATGTGGGATTGGTGATGTTCATATTTTGCCGGATTCCATAATAAGCCTTTTCATCTTTCTGATAGGCCAGCAACACCTCCGGATGTTTGTACCACAACCACGCCGGAATCGAATATGTTGGTGTTCCGAGAATCACTTTAATCCCTGCAGCATGCATTTTATCGATGATGCGATCCATCCAGGCAAATTCAAATTCTCCTTCACGCGGCTCAAAAAGGCTCCATGTTGATTCACCCACTCTCACCACAGAAATACCGGCATCTTTCATCAATTTGATGTCTTCATCCAGCCGTTCTGTCGGCATGTATTCGTGATAATAAGCAACACCGTATAAAATATTGTCAAATTTTTCCGGCTGTCCGTTTGCCAAGTCTGAAAAGAGAAACAGGCAGGCAAATAATAAAAAAGTTGTAGATTTCATTCCAATTATTTTTTTAGTTTAACTAAAGTTTATTGTACCAGTTGATTGAGTTCAGTTTTTTTGATAATTCCATAATAGCTCCATTGTCATTCCACCTGCATCTTCAAGCCCAACATATTCATACCGCCCAGAGCCAAGTTTCCCTTTCTCTCCCCATGTTCCCCCCATAGTGTTCTTATATCCAAGAGATCCATAATCTTTCAATACTTTATCGATATTATCGACAGAAAATGCGAGGTGATGAATTCCTTCACCATGTATATTGATATGATCAGCATAAACTATCGGACCTTTAACGGGGATACACCATTCGTATGCAATATCACCATGGCGTTGCCACCCCTGAATGAGTTTGTGGTTGACAATCTTTCCGTGATACTTGGTTTCACCCAATTCAGGATGGTTAATTTGAAATTCCGGAAACCCGACTTTAGTCCAAAATGCAGATATCTCTTTCGTTTTATTGATAGCAAACGCATATTGGTTCAATTTCAAGTTGTGTCGGTTTTCAGATGTTAAGTCTACATGGATATCCGCTGAAGTTTCGTCAGTTAAATACCCCAAAACATATTTCCCTTTTTTTCGTGTGTCCATTAAAGTAATATCCAATTTCCCTTTTGGTGTTGAAAATGAAATTTTATCAAGCACTTCAATACCGATGTTTGACAGGCGTTCCACTTCATCTTGTAACAGGGATTTGGAATTTACTCTATGTACCAGGCTCATCGCGCCATCACCATAAGAATTGTGAAAATTTGAAAGGACAGAATTCCCGGACAATGTTTGTATCCAGGTAACGTGAGCCCCTCCCAAGTTGGCTACAGCCATCCTAACGTTCAATTGTTTATCATTGGTACTTGTGGCGGAAACATTGTCAAGGATTTCTATTTGCTTAAAACCCAATTTTTTCCAGACTTCGACCACTTTGTCTAAATCTTTGACCACCCAGATTACCTGATTCACATGCTTGAAATGTTCAGGTATATTTTCTGTTTTGGCTTGGATTGGCATTAACATCGACAAGAAAAATATTGCAGTGAGCAGTTTCATAGTACTAAAATTAATCTTTGTTGGAAATGGTCGCTTCGAAGAAAAAGGCCATCCGTAAGTATCTTTCTTTCATGTTGATGAATTACCTACAGGATAGCCTTTTTTAGTAACCCAGAATTTAATATCCCGGATTTTGTATCAGTTTCTCATTTCTATTGATTTCATCCAGCAAAATCGGAAGGAAATAGGATTTGTTATCATTCCATCCACGATCCTGAACCTCAGTAATCGTATAGGTTGTTGTTCCATCTAATTTATGAATGATTTCAACTCCCTGCGCATTATTGATAACTTCCGGAGCAATCATCCAACGGCGTATATCAAAATACCGATGTTGCTCATAAGCCAACTCAATTTTTCTCTCGTTTCGATACCTTTCCATTAATGTTTGACCTGTTTCATCGCTGGGCACATCGGGCATTCCGGCTCTTGAGCGAACCATATTCATGTATTTTTTTCCTTCATCATCTTCTCCAAGTTCCAAACAAGCTTCTGCATAATTGAGTATCACCTCCGCATAACGCATCTGGCGCCAGGGCAACTTTTGCATTTCAAATTGGTGGTTCAATGAAGGATCTATAAACTTTCGCATATAATACCCCGTATAGGTTCCGTTCCAATCTTCAATAGGTCCCTGCCGGGTATCGAGGCCTGGTGTGAGGGAGCCATCAGTATTTTCAAAATATCCTGTCTGTATAATACCTTCAGGATCGGAAGCAATCACATCATCTGGTCGTTCCCTCCATTTGGCCCCATCATATAAGATACTTGCATAAAAACGTGGATCTCTGTTTTCATAAGGCGCTGCATGATGGATTGGATTGCTCCAGTCAAATTTACTTCCATCAATCATTTCATATGAGTCTGCTAGTTGTCCTGTTGGTGTATTGCCTCCCCAGTTATGGTAACCATTTGGGCCGTTAAACAGGCCAGGATCAGGAGCTTCCCAGCTTGGGTCATTTACATTATCCCAGTAAAATAGGAAAATGTCTTCTTCGTTGCCGTGATTTAGAAACAAGTTAATGTAACTATCTGTTGCTTCTTCCGAGCTAGATGGACTTGTCCCACCATAAAGGCTATAGACATTCAAATCAATTACGGCTTTTGCTGCATTTTTTGCAGCCTGCCAACGTGCTGTTCTATCGCCTCCGGTGTAGCTTATGAGTTCTGGATTGGAATAGCCAGTAGCCCAAGAACCATTAGAATTAAATAAATCGCTCGCCGCATACAATAAGACTTTTGATTTTAAAGTAAGTGCAGCTCCTTTGGTTGCACGTGCTTTATCTCCATCGATCACCAACATCTCGGCTGCTGCATCGCAGTCTTTAATTATGAAATCAATCGTTTCTTCAAAAGTATTTCTTGGTACCCAAAAATCGTCTCCTGGACCGTATGCTTCTTCAATTAATGGCACACCGCCAAAAAAGCTCATTAAAACATGGTAATAATAGGCCCTCAGGAATAATACTTCACCAGTGAGTTGATCAATATCATCTCCAGTTAGGCCCGATTCTCCGATATTTTTCATAAACACATTGCATGCTCTGATATTATCGTACAAATTATTCCAGCCAAGGTTGCGCATGCTGATGTTCCAGTGGTCAGGGGCAAGAATCCCCAGATAACTTGAGCTGATCTCACTTTTTACAACAGGTTGTGTTTCCCATGACCAAACCTCCATCGATTCATCGCAGATCGATGAAATCATTACTGTATTGAATCCGGTGTTTTGCCCGTAGTAAATGTTATTGACAAAAGCCTCAATCAGTGCCGGATCTTGCCATACTGCTGCGTCGGAATATCGATCCAAGGGCTCAACTTCCAAAAAATCGTCGCTACAAGCCGAAAGAATCACGATAAGTAGTATAAAGTATGTTTTTAATCTATTCATGACGTTTCATTTTAAAAAGTTACACTTAGACCAACATTGAGAACCTTATTCAATGGATAGTTGTGACCATCTCCCCGGGTGTTTTCCGGGTCAAAATCATCCATGTCAGGGCTATAAGTCATGAAGTTGAATGCACTGACGTGCAGTCGCAGTTGTTGAATTAAATAGCGCTGCGTAAGCGAGCCGGGCAGCGTATATCCCAGTTCAATATTTTTCAACCTTACGTAATCAGTTTTATGAAGCCAGTATGTGTTTTGCTGGTTCACCCAATATTCGTTCCCACGGTTAAAAGTCCTGGGATGTTCACTATTTGGTGCATCAGGAGTCCAGCGTTCCTCATAAAAACTATTCAGGAAGTTGCCAATATCTCCCGACTCGGTACCTTCATAAAAAACTCCTCCCAGGGCACCCTGAAACAATATAGATAAATCGAAACCTTTGTAGTTCATAAGAAAATTGAGCCCCCCTGTAAATACCGGAGTTCTGCTGTTATTATGACGCACCCGGTCGTTGGCATCAATCGCACCGTCATCGTTATAATCTTTAAATATTATATCTCCCGGACGAGCCCCACCCCAATGCGGATAGGCATCAACTGCTGCCTGATCTTCAAATACTCCTATAGCTTGATAATAGAGCCCGGAGTTGATTGGCCTGCCAGTAGATTGCTGATATTCAGGCGCACCCGGCGGCTCATCCCAGAACAATATTTTGTTTTTAGTGTAAACCCCGTTTAATCCGATGCTGTAGTTGAAATCGTTTAAACGCTTTCGGTATTCAATATTGAAATCGACCCCTTTATTTTCAACTTTACCTATATTCTCATCTGGCAATGACATTCCAGTAGAGTTAGGGACTGATGCATTCCTAGTCCACAAAATATCTTCACGCTTGTTTTTAAAATAATCAGCTGTAACAGCAAGATCACCATTTAAAAATTGTAAGTCGATTCCAATATTCTGCTGAATTGCAGTTTCCCAAGTAACTCCTCTGTTAGGCACAACTCCTTCCTGCAGCGCTTGGTTAAGACTGGTTCCGCCATTATCAATAAACAACAAGTTATTAATTGTATAGGAAGCCAGATATTGATATGGATCGATTAAATCATTACCCGTCTCTCCATATGAAGCCCTGATCTTAGCAAAATTGATAAATGCGAGATTGTCCACCCAGAAATTTTCAGATGAAATAATGTATCCGAGCGAAACACCTGGAAAAAAGCCATATCGTCCGGTTTCCTCGAAAATATAGGAAGCCTGATACCGCCAAACGAACTCGGCAAGGTATTTATCGCTGAAGCTATAATTTAATCTTCCGAAATAGTTAAGACGAGCCTCTTCATATCCAGAGCCATCATTATTGAGTTCTTCCTGACCACCAGCAAATAACTGGTCGATAGCCGGCGATATAAAGTATCTTCTATAGGCACTAAAAAGATCACCTTTCCCAGTTATGCGTTCAACACCCGCCAAGAAATTAACGCTATGGGTATCATTAAATGTTTTACTATAGTTTATAAGACCATTTAGCAATATATCAATATGATCTCCCGTATCCTCAGAAAGTCTCGGTTCGCTATAACCTTTTTTTCCTTCCACGAGAACGGGATCCCCATTTCCATCATATGTCTCGTAATCCCAGGAATAAAGATACCAGGGTGTACGCCATATTTTTCTGAACCTCAAATTTTTATCGATTGAAGCATTTCCTCTGACAGAAAGTCCATCTACGCCGGGAATCTTCAAATTGATACCAAAATCTGAATTAAAGACATAGTTCTTATCCCTATCGTAACCTGTTGCTTTCGTACTTACGACAACTGGATTGTTTCCATACTCAATGTCGGGACCCGGTGTTCCATTTGGCCAATATGCAGGCAGATTTGGCTTTCCCCGCATAACCATCCTGAAAATATCCTGAGCAGAACGGGTAGGGAAGTTTCTGTCTTCCATTCGGGCAGTGGTATTAATAGCGAGGTCTAAATAGTCGTTTATTTCAATATCAAAATTCGACTTCATGTCATATTGATTGTATTTTGTTCCACTGTTTTTATAAAATCCTTCTTGGGATTTTTCTGAAACACTGATGAAATATTTAATTTTTTGAGTTCCTCCGCTGATTGAAATATTTCCATAATTTTGGGGAGACCAATTTCTTAATGTTTCATCAAACCAATCCGTATTCGGATAGAACCATGGATCATCTCCTGATCGATATTTTTGGATATCATCTTGTGTGTACCTTGGATCACGACCTGCATACATATCAATTTCGTTAAGTAGTGTGGCATACTCCGCAGCGTCCGCCATTTCCGGGATAACAGTTGGAGCTGCAAATCCCTGATTATATGATAATTTTATAGATGGGGCACCAAGCGATCCTCTTTTGGTTGTAATCAAAATAACACCATTTGCTGCCTGTGCGCCATAAATAGCCGCTGAAGCATCCTTAATGACTGAAATATCTTCAATGGTAGCTGGATCGATTCGTTCCAAGGAACGACCGGGAACACCATCAACCACAATTAATGGCGCGGCATTTCCAAAGGTATTAACACCCCGGATTCGCAAAGTTGCTCCGTCATAACCAGGTTCACCGGTACCTGAAATGGCCACCAACCCAGGTAACCGACCAGCCATCGTTTGACTGACGTTAGTTACTGGAGTTTTCACCAGTTCTTCACCTTGCACATTTGTTACCGATCCAGAGAGAGTTGCTTTTTTCTGAACACCATAGCCAACTGCTACAACTTCTTCCAGCCCAATTGCATCAACATCCATAGTAACATCAATCTTGGTCTTTCCGGAGACAGGAATCTCGCGCGTCTTCATTCCCACAAACGAAAAAGCCAACGTTGCGTCGGAAGGTACATTTGAAAGAAAATAATTTCCGTCTCCATCTGTAATTGTTCCCTGTATTGTTCCACTTATGACAATTGTTACACCCGGGAGCGGAGCGCCGGAAGCATCGGTAACTCTCCCGGAAATAGACTTTTCCTGTTGCAATGACGCTGTTATTTGGTTAGGTGTGAGAATGATTTTTCGATCCGTCATCGTATACTTGATGGCTGTCCCAGAAAAAAGTTCATCAAGCACCTTTTCAATCGTTTGACCTTCCACAGATAAGTTTATTCTTCGATCTGTATCGATTAGGTTGTCGTTATATAAAAAGTAGAATTCGGTTTGTTCCTCAATCTCGTAAAGTGCATCCACCATTTTTTTGTTGGAGAAATCAAACGAAAGCTTCGCTTTTTGCGCATGGGCGTCGTTCGCAGAAATTTGCAGGATTGAAACGAGCAATAAGAAAATTGTAACTCGCATGATTCTGAATGTTTTTATTAAAAAATGGTAATCACATTCATAAAAAAAGTTGCTTTTTTTCATAAATTTGTGGTATTAACGTTAAAAAAATTTGAAAGAGTTTTTTTGAAGGAAATCGTTGGAGCGATTTCCTTTTTTTAGTTAGTCAAGGTCCGTCGCGTAGTTTCATGTTTTAGGTTTTTCGTTAAGGTTTTACTGTTTTATCTTCTTTCTGTACAAAAGCACTTTTGTTTTTTGTATTATTCCCTCAGCATTTATTTGCTGGCCAATAATCTCATAGCGGATAGGAGACGTCATGCTAAGGTAGTGAAGTACATCCTCAAGTAAATCATCCTGAAAAGTCCCACTGATCAAATCCTTCTCAAGATCTTTGTCAACGAGCTCGACCTCTACATTATACCATCGTTCTATTCGCTTGGCTACTTCAGCCATTGGGTCTGTCCTGAACACAAGTTTTCCCTCAGTCCACGCAGAATACTTAGCAACATCGGCTATGCCAATACTGACTGCTCCTTCGCTGAAGACCAAGCGTTCACTCGGCTTGATTTCAATATCAGACTTAAGCCCTGGCATGGAAAATTCGACTTTACCTTCCTCAAGAATAACTTCAATGTGGTTTTCTTCCGGATAAGCATTTACATTGAACTTTGTTCCAATTACTTTTACTTTTGAATTGCCCACGCTTATCTCAAACGGATGATTTTTATCAGCTGCTACATCTAACCAAGCCTCACCCGAAACAGCAACTTGCCTGTTCTGGCTAAATGGGAGACTATACTCCAACGAAGAGCCACTATTCAGCCAACCTTTGGTGCCGTCGGGCAAAGAAAAACTGATTCTTGCTCCCATTGGTGCATAAAGTGTTGAAGTCGCTGGAGCTTCTGCCACAAAGGTTTGCCCCCACTCTTTTCCTGTAATCGTAAATACAGTCGTCATCAGTATCGGAATGAGCAGAACCGCTGCGGCTACAGAGTACCATTTAAATAGTTTCCTCGCAATGGTGCGTTCTCTCTTATTTTCATTCTTATGAATAGTATGATGAATTCGGTCGAGCAAATAGGAAAGGTCGTGATGCTCAGCCGCATTATTTTTTAAATATTCATCAAATTTTTTTGAAAAATGTTGCTTAAAGTCCTTGACGTCTTCATTTTCTGTAAAAAGCGAGTAGATGTACTGCTTTTCTGCTCCATCAGAAAGTCCCTTTCTAAAACGATCAAGTTTTTCTATGTCAGATTTCTGGATCATTGTCCTTGTTATAATAACTGTTCCTGTAATTCAAAGAGTATTTAATTAGCTTAGCCGGAACATCCATCTTTAGTTCTCTTTGTAGGTAATAGCCACAACGGGGTACAATCTCACGAATAAAATGACATTTTTCGTACTTTTCAATTCATGCAAATGACAACTGGCTCACAAACATAGACTTGGAGATTTTCTCTATTGCAGAAAAACTGCAAAGTATAACAAAATAGCAAAACTACCTTCCGGGAGATTCTTTCTCAAAAATTTTATTGCCATGGAAATCTGATTATCTATGGTGCGCGGTGCCAAGTTCATTTCATCGGCAATTTCTTTGCTGCTTTTCCCCTCCTTACGGCTTTTTAAGAAGATTACCCTTTGTTTTTCCGGTAGTTTATCGATCAGCCGGTTAACTTGCTCAAGCGTCGATTTATAGTCTAATTGTTCGTCCAGATTGAAAATGCGGTCGCCGAAAGCGAAAATCTCGTTCGTAAACTTCTCATGAATTTGCTTTTCCCTGAAAAGTCTGCACATATTGTGGTAGGCAATCGTAAATAGGTAGGATTTAAGAGAGGATTTTTTTTTCAGGTTCTTACGGTTTTCCCATAACTTTAAAAATACATTCTGGACAAGTTCTTCTGTCTCTTCTCTTGATTTTAAATACGTTAAGGCAAAGCCAAACAGCTTATCCCCGTATTTTTTGAAGATTAAGTCAAAAGCCTCTAAATCTCCGTTGCGGAGATCATCAATCAGGCTGTAGTCAGGATTATATTCTCTTATTGCCATTTCGAATTAGATGCTGGTACGAATATATGATTTTAATGGATTGTTGTGAGCATTTAGAATAAGAATTAGTAAAATCATACAAGATTGAAAATCCGAAGACATAACAAATTGAATTTAATCGAATGTCATGTCACCTTTGTAAGGTCGTAGCTATTTTGTGCTTTGGCAAAAAAACTCCCATGAAAAAATATAAAGTAACATTGACAAAAGAGGAGCGTGAAGAATTGTCTGTTCTAACCAGCAAAGGCTCACACAGGTCACAGAAAGTATTAAACGCATTAATTTTACTGAACTGCGACGAAGGTGAATATCAAGGG
>TARA_R110002050_G_C8962183_1_pt1 | contig 16329 bp, 13 predicted proteins | sample TARA_R110002050 | Tara Oceans TARA_R110002050 (sample SAMEA4396988) | marine metagenome | biome: Polar Biome; feature: [DCM] deep chlorophyll maximum layer (ENVO:01000326); material: water (ENVO:00002006), including particulate matter (ENVO:01000060) such as... | depth 25 m
AAATGCTCATATTAAAATATTTTAAATGAACATACTTATTAAATCAGCTAAAATTATAGATCCTAAAAGCGAGTTTCATAACACCACTCAAGATTTATTAATTGAAAAAGGCATCATTTCACAAATTGGAAACCAGTTAAAAAATCCAAAAAAGTATCAAGAAATTTCTTTTGAAAACCTGCATATTTCTCAAGGTTGGTTTGACAGCAGTGTTTGTTTTGGGGAACCTGGTTTTGAAGAACGGGAAACTATTAAAAACGGACTAAAAACTGCAGCAGCCTCTGGTTTTACAACCGTTGCTATGAACGCCAACACACATCCGGTTATTGATTCAAATTCCGATGTTACTTTTGTGTATTCAAAAGCACAACATCATGCGGTTAAGCTTTTAGCAGTTGGTGCATTAACAAAAGATGGTAACGGTGAAGATTTAGCCGAATTATTTGACATGAAAAGCGCCGGTGCTGTGGCTTATTATGATTATAAAAAATCCATTGTCAATCCTAATCTCATGAAATTAGCATTACAATATGCCAGTAATTTTGATGGATTGGTTATCTCATTTCCTCAAGATAACAAAATCACTGGTCTGGGAGTTATGAATGAACAAATAACAAGTACATCACTTGGCTTAAAAGGAAATCCAAATCTAGCAGAAGAATTGCAAGTATCCAGAGATTTATTTTTGCTGGAATATACCAACGGAAAACTGCATATTCCTACCATTTCAACGGCAGGCTCTGTTTCCTTAATAAGAGAAGCAAAAAAGAAAAAATTGAATGTCACCTGTAGTGTAGCCATTCACAATTTGTTTTTTACAGATGAGGTTTTGAAGGATTTTAATACATTGTATAAAGTATTACCCCCGCTCAGAACACAACATGATGTTGACGCTTTAATTGAAGGGTTAAAAGATGGCACTATTGATATGGTAACCAGCGACCATAACCCAATGGATGTTGAACAAAAAAAGGTTGAATTTGATCATGCCGCCTATGGAACTATTGGACTGGAAAGTGCCTTTGGCGCTTTACAAACACTTTTTACCATGAAAAAAACCATTGAAATTTTAACAAGAGGAAAGCAAAGATTTGGTGAAGAAGGAACTCCTATAAATATTGGTAACAAATTGAATATTACTCTTTTTAATCCTGAAACTAAGTATGTTTTTTCAACAAAAAACATATTGTCTAAATCAAAAAACGCTATTTTTGAAAATCAGCCTTTAGAAGGAAAGGTTTATGGTATTATTGCAAACAACCAAATTTCATTAAATTAATATTATGAATGAGCAAACTATAGAGGAAGGTAAGAGTACAGCAATCATTAGTTACTTAACCATTTTTGGAACTATTATTGCGTTTTTTTTGAATAACGATAAAAAAAATGAATTTGCATTTTTTCATATAAGGCAAGCTTTAGGTTTATGGCTTACTTTTTTTGTGTTGGGATATGTTATTAGTGCATTTGACAACTGGTTTATAACCTTTGGTTTTTGGTTATTTTTCGGCGTGCTTTTTATATATGGCTTTATTAATGCCTTAGCTGGAAAACCACAATCTGTACCTATTTTAGGTGATTTATTTCAAAAATTATTTAGTAGTTTAGGTAATAAATGATTCAGGGCTCCCTTTCTTTAAAACACATTATTCGGGAATCCAGCTTATCTGAAAATGCCCCGTTGTTAATTATGTTTCATGGTTACGGCAGTGATGAAAACGATTTATTTTCATTTGCTAGCGAACTACCTGAGGAACTTTTCATTATTTCAGTAAGGGCACCATATACCATGCAACCGTATGGTAATGCTTGGTATGCTATAAATTTTGATGATGTACAAGGAAAATGGAGTGATAATAAACAAGCTGCACAATCACGTGATTTAATTTCAAAATTTATTGATGAAGCAACAACGGCTTATCCAGTAAATAAAAATAATGTAACACTTTTAGGCTTCAGCCAAGGAACTATTTTATGTTACGCTGTTGCATTGACCTATCCGGAAAAAGTTAAAAACATTATCGCGTTAAGCGGTTATATAAACAAAGATATTTTACCCAAAGATATCGACAAAAAAGATTATTCTCATTTAGATTTTTATTGTTCTCATGGCAGTGTGGACCAGGTAATACCAGTGGCTTGGGCACGACAAACAGCACCGTTTTTAAAAAGTTTACATGTTAAATACCAATACTCAGAATTTCCCGTAGGGCATGGGGTTGCGCCTCAAAATTTTTATGAACTTAAAAATTGGCTTATAAAACGTATTGAATAAAAAAAATCCAGCTAGTTGCTGGATTTTTAAATATGTAAGATATATACTTTTAATTAGTTTACTACCAATCTAAACCCTTCACCATGAATGTTAAGTATTTCTACTTTCTCATCGGCTTTTAAATACTTTCGTAATTTAGCAATGTAAACGTCCATACTTCTGGAAGTAAAATAATTATCATCTCTCCAAATTTTTGTAAGTGCCAAAGCTCTTGGCATTAAATCATTTTCATGCAAAGCCAATAAGCGTAATAACTCGTTTTCTTTTGGTGAAAGTTTTATTGGATCACCATCTTTAAAACGTAAAAACCGTAACTTAGAATTTAAGTCAAATCCTCCAATTTTAAATTCAAACTGCTTGGTATCTGACACAGTTTCTGTAGCCTTACGTTGCATGATTGCTTTTATTTTCATAAGCAATACTTCACTATCAAAAGGTTTATTTAAATAATCATCTGCACCAACTTTATACCCTTTAAGAACATCTTCTTTCATAGTTTTAGCTGTTAAAAAAACTATTGGGATATCTTTATTTTTTTCGCGGATTTCTTTCGCTAACGTAAAACCGTCTTTATATGGCATCATCACATCTAAAATGCACAAATCATAATCATCTTTTTTGAACTTTTCAAAGCCTTCCATACCATTTTTGGCATGTACAACATCATAATCATTCATCATTAAATAATCTTTAAGAACAGTTCCAAAATTCGGATCGTCTTCTACTAATAAAATTTTCTTGTTTTGTTCTTCCATAATTATGTTATTAGGGGAAGCTTAATTGTAAATGTGCTTCCTTTATCTTTTTCACTTTCAACCATTATATGACCTTGATGGTCATCTACTATTTGTTTCACATACGCCAAACCAAGACCATGTCCTTTAACGTTATGTATGTTTCCAGTTTGTTCTCTATAGAATTTTTCGAACACCCTTTTTTGAGCAGCTTTACTCATTCCGCTACCTCGATCTTTTATTTTTAAATAAATGTTATTCCCAACATTTTCTGTATACACCTCTATTTTAGGAGCCTCTGGAGAATATTTTATAGCATTATCCAGAATGTTAACAATTACATTTGCAAAATGAGTTTCGTTCGCTAAAATTGAAGATTTTTTCGCTTCAAAAAAGGTTTTAATAAACCCATTTCTATCTTCAACAATCAATTGTACATGCGTAATGGCATCTTCAATTAAGTCGTGCAAATCAACCCTATCCTTACTTATGTTCATCTCATTTTTTTCAAGCTTAGATATTCTTAAAACATTTTCAACCTGAGCATGCATTCGCTTATTTTCTTCTTTTATCATATTCAAATAACGAATCACTTTCTCTTTATCATCAATAATTTTTGGGTTTTTTATGGCGTCCAAAGCTAAATTAATGGTAGCTATTGGGGTTTTAAATTCATGTGTCATGTTATTGATAAAATCTGTCTTAATTTGAGAAATTTTACGCTGTTTTACCAACTGGTACAAAGCACTTGAATAAGCTATTATAATGATAGAAGTGAAAATTATTGACAATAATACCATTCCCATAATTGATGATAAAATGAATTTATTGTCATCAGGAAAGTTTACTAAAAGTTTATAATTGCTTTGATTATTTTCATCATAAAAAATTGGCACACTAAATGTAGATGCCAAATCTATTTCAAAATTATCACTGTGAACCTTTGTTGCCAAATCATTGCTATAAATTGCAAATTCATAATTTATATTAATATTGTCTTCCTTAAGTTTCTTTGTAAGTAAATTTGAGATTTGCTCTTTTGAAACCCGCTTATATACTGGGATTCTTTTTGAAAGTGCTTTAAAACTTTTTTCAAAACTATTTTGCTGTGCTTCTGTTAAATAACCATGCATAATATCAACAATAGGTGAACTACTGACATCTTTGTCAGAAATATCCATATTGTTAATGATTTCTATTTTTGAATTCCCAATAATGTTTTTGATATTAATACTATCTAAACCAATGTCAAAGAGCGAGGAAGACAATTTATAGTTCTCTTCTAAAACTCCACTTTTATAAATAAGTGTTTCTTTTGTGTTATTATTCTGCTGATAAATAAATAATTGCGATACGGCAACAGAATCAATTTCTTTATTTTGATTAATTAATTTTTGATACTTTTTAAAATAGGTGTCTAATTCTCTGTCTTCAATTGCATTTGAAACATAACTCAATGCTTTTTTAACATTAAATGTAAACCGATCCTTTTCGTTTTTAACAGAATCTTTAATGTAATAAGCCTGAACAAATATAATTCCAATAAGAGACAAACTCATTAATAGAACTAACAATACAAATAATCTTTTGCCCATTATTCAAAATTAACATTTTAACATTTAGCCGTCTTGCCTTTTAACCTTACATTAACAAAAATGTTAAAATTTATGATTCAATGTGTTTTATTAAGAATTTGCTGATGTATCTCAATAACCTGCTTTTCTGTGTTTTTAAGTTCATAATTAACAATGACAAATTGTGATAGCTTTATTTTTTCTTCATCACTCCACTGATTATTCATAATAGCTTCAATATTTTCTAAGGTAGTGTCATCACGATTTAACAAACGTTTTATCTTTAATTCTTTTGAAGCCGTAACCGTGATAATCAAATCATGATTTTTATAACTATTGTTTTCAAATAAAATAGCAGTCTCATTTATAACATAAGGTGCATCTTGTTTTTGTGCCCATTTTTTAAAATGACTTGCAACCTTAGGGTGAATGATAGCGTTCATTTTTTCTAGCAAAAGTTTGTTGTTAAAAATGGAACTTGCAATAAAGGGTTTGTTTAACTGACCTTTTAAATATGCGTTTTCCCCAAATAACTCAATGAGTTTTCTTTTGATTATTTTTGAAGAATTCATTATTTTTTTTGCTTCTTCATCAGCTATATAAACAGGAATCCCTAAAGATTGAAACATCTTTGCCACTGTAGTTTTCCCACTTCCTATGCCACCTGTAAGTCCAACTATAATCATTTTTCTATGATAAATTCAATACGTGACTTCCTAATTCTTGCTGTTTTAACTTTATCAGTTATTTTAATTAATTCAGGCAATAAAAAAGTTTGGTTATCATCAACTTTTTTAAAATCACAAATAACTTGAAAATCTTTAGCGGTAATGCTATTAAAATTATTCAGGCTTGTATAATAGATGACATTAATAAACTTTGGGAAATATTTTATGCTTAAATTTTCAGGAATATTAATAACATTAATGGGGACTTTCAAAGTGCCTTCAGTAAATTTCTCGACAGTTGCCATTAAGGAAACCTGCTTATCTGAATAAATTATATCATTATTATTTTTTGGTAAGTTTAATTTTACGGGCGTTAAAATGTTGGATTTTACATTATCCAAAACTATTTTTTTAGTTTTAACACTATTAATTTTTTCAACAATTGCATTTGGCCCAATGACTACAATGGAGTCAGGTTTTATAACAAATGCATTGAAAATATCATAACCCGTACTAAAATTAATATCTGCATTAAGAATCACTGGCACCTTCTTTATTAAATTTACATCATACTTAAAATAAATTTTATCAGGACTAATATTAAGTAACTCTACTTGATTTCCAAATTGTTTTTCAATATTTATATAGGCTTCAAACTTATCCCAAACATATAAAGCATTCTTTTTAACCACATCACGTTCAAAATCAATAGCGATTTTTGGTTTTGAAAAATAGTATTTAAGCCAATTAAATCCGTGTGTTTTCAAAGTAATATTTAGTTTTTTGCTTGAATCATTTAAAATAACATATTCTTTAGGAACGTTGACTTTATTAATATTAAAAACAACTGTGTTGGTATATACTTTTGATAGTTTTGAAAATATTAAAATAATAATGGACAGTATCAAGAACAAAAAAAATACATTTATTTTTCTATTCTTAAAGCCTGCAGTAATATTTAATTTTAATTTTTTAATCATTTAATTTAAAAAATAACTCTGGAAATAGCAGTTGTGGATCCTTTTTACTTAATAGCATTACTATATTTGATTTTAAAAACCCATAGCCATAACCAAAAAACTGAACCATAATGGCCCCTAAAGAAAGCACAGAAACAACAACGCTTTTTGTTGAAAATAATGCCAGTAAAAAAGCCAATATAAAATACAATATATAAGTTACTAATCCCCATGAAATGTTTAGAAAAAACAAAACAACCGAAACTATTAGTCCTAAACAAAAAAGCGAAGGAAACCAATAGGTGATATTTTTAGATTTAGGATGCCATTGATTCAAAATAGGCCGGACCATACCAAATTTATAAACTTGTTTATAAAATTTAAGCCATGAAATACGCCTTTTATGAAAAACAAAAGCCGTTGGAATTAATTTAGACTGAAACCCGAGCGATTTTATACGTATTGATAAATCAGGGTCTTCACCTGGATGAATGGAACCAAAACCATTTGATGCTTCAAATGCCCTTTTAGAAATCCCCATATTAAAACTGCGCGGTTGAAATTCATCTACACTTTTTTTATGACCTCTAATTCCTCCTGTAGTAATAAACGAAGTCATTGCAAAATTAATTGCTTTCTGAAGATTTGAAAATGACTTATGTGCTGCATCAGGTCCTCCAAAATAATCAACATAATTCATGTTCAAACTTTGTTTTACTTCATTAAAATAATTGTTAGGTAAAATACAATCTGAATCTAAAATGATAAAATAATTGCCTTTGGCGTGTTTCATTCCGAAATTTCTGGAATCTCCGGGACCTGAATTGTTTTTAACAAAATAGGATATATCAAGATCTGACTTAAATTTTTCAATAATATCTTTTGAAGGCATGGTTGAACCGTCTTCAACAATTACAATTTCATAGGAATCAGTAGTTTTCAACGCCTTAAAACTTTGCAGAAGCTCATGAATTTCGTCTGGACGATTATAAACCGGAATGATAAAAGAGAATTCTAATTTCATAACGCAAATGTAACTAAACCAATTAAAAAAGCCACCGTTTTAAAGGTGGCTTCGTTTTAATATTTTAACTGGAATTTATTTTAAATCAAAGCGATCCAAATTCATCACTTTTACCCAAGTGGCCACAAAATCTTTAATAAACTTTTCTTGTGAATCATTACTTCCATAAACTTCAGCTAATGCTCTAAGCTCTGAATTTGAGCCAAAAATCAGATCAGCGCGTGTTCCGGTCCATTTAATTTCACCCGTTTTCCGATTGCTACCTACAAATATATTTTTAGATTCTGAGGTTGCTTTCCAAGTCGTGCTTAAATCAAGTAAATTAAGAAAGAAATCATTTGTTAACGTATCTTTTTGTTTTGTAAATACACCATGTTTAGAGTTATCAAAATTAGTTCTTAGAACTCGCATACCACCAACAAGCACCGTCATTTCTGGTGGTGTTAGGGTTAATAATTGTGCTTTATCTACCAGCATTTCTTCTGCTGATGATATATGATTAGCATTGATATAATTTCTAAAGCCATCTGCTCTTGGCTTTAATGCCGCAAATGATTCTACATCTGTTTGTTCTTGTGATGCGTCTGTTCTTCCAGGAGTAAAAGGGACTGCTACATGATGACCCGCATTTTTTGCTGCTTTTTCAATACCAACATTTCCCCCCAATACAATTAAATCTGCTATTGAAACTTTCTTATTCCCAGATTGAGAACTATTGAATTCCTTTTGAATACTTACTAAAGTGTTCAATACTTTTGCCAATTGCGTAGGGTTATTAACTTCCCAGTCTTTTTGAGGAGCAAGTCTTAAACGTGCACCATTAGCACCCCCACGCATATCTGAACCTCTAAATGTGGATGCAGATGCCCAGGCAGTTGATACTAGTTGTGAAACCGATAGTCCAGAGTTTAAAATTTTATTCTTTAAGTCGGAAATATCTTTATTATTAACTAATTCATATGTTACAGCAGGAATAGGGTCTTGCCAAATTAATTCTTCTTTTGGCACTTCTGACCCAAGATAACGTGAAATTGGTCCCATATCACGATGTGTTAATTTATACCAGGCACGAGCAAATACATCCGCTAATTCCTTTGGGTTTTCATGAAAACGTTTTGAAATAGGTGCATATATTGGATCCAATTTAAGTGCCATATCTGCTGTGGTCATCATGAGGGCTTGAGTTTTTGAAGGGTCGCCAGCTGCTGGGGCTCTTTTTGCGTGCGATGCTGCTGTTGGTGTCCATTGGTGCGCTCCGGCAGGACTTTTTGTCAATTCCCATTCATAACCTAACAACACATTAAAATAATCATTATCCCATTTTGTTGGATTGGGCGTCCATGCGCCTTCTAAACCACTTGTAATGGCATCATCACCATGACCAGTTCCAAAAGAGTTTTTCCATCCTAAACCTTGTTCTTCAATTGGCGCTCCGGCGGGTTCTCTTCCTACATATTTATTAGGATCTGCAGCTCCATGTGCTTTTCCAAACGTATGTCCACCTGCAACAAGTGCCACGGTTTCTTCATCATTCATGGCCATACGAGCAAATGTTTCACGGATATCTACTGCAGATTTTAAAGGATCCGGATTTCCATTGGGCCCTTCAGGATTCACATAAATCAATCCCATTTGAACAGCTCCAAGCGGATTTTCAAGTTCTCTATCACCTGTATAACGTTTATCACCCAGCCACTCGGTTTCATTCCCCCAATATATATCTTCTTCTGGTTGCCAAACATCTTCACGTCCACCTCCAAATCCAAAAGTTTTTAAACCCATAGATTCAATGGCACAATTACCAGCAAGAATCATAAGGTCTGCCCAAGAAATTTTCTTACCATATTTCTTTTTGATTGGCCATAATAATAACCGTGCTTTATCTAAATTTCCATTATCTGGCCAACTATTCAGAGGTGCAAAACGTTGTGACCCAGAACCGGCTCCACCTCTACCATCAGCGATACGATAAGTACCAGCACTATGCCATGCCATTCTGATAAAAAACGGTCCATAATGACCATAATCTGCCGGCCACCAATCTTGAGAATTAGTCATTAAATCAAAAAGGTCTTTTTTTACAGCCTTTAGATCTAGTTTTTTAAATTCATTAGCATAGTTAAAATCAGGATCCATTGGATTGGAACGTGAAGAATGTTGACGAAGAATATTCAAATTCAACATATTTGGCCACCAGTTCCTATTAGATGTTCCTCCACCTGCGCTTTGTTTTACAACTCCACTTGAATACGGGCATTTGCTTTCACTGTTCATATGCTTATTATTTTCCATTATTAAAGTTTTTTATGAAATTCTTATTAGCTATAAAGTTAATAATTCTAGGCCAAAAAAAAAGCATAACTATATTTTAATAAATGATATTAAAATCGAGAAAATTTATTGAAAATTGAATTATCATAGTATTTATGAATTAACCCTTTGCCCTTTTGGTGATACCGTGCCACATATAAAATTATTCCATATAATAGCCTTTTCAAATTCCTAAAACAGAAATAGAAATCATCGTATTTATTCATACTTTTGCTCAAATATTTGAAAAAATTTAAACAACTGTTTCATAAAATGGATTTTGAACTAAATCTATTATTGTTCAAGTGAAACAGTGACGTTTTATATTTTGAAAAGACACAAGAAATAGTAAAAGAATCATTGTATGTTGCTGCTTTAAAAACTTTAAAATAAGCACATTAATACCATATAAATTAAATGAAAAAAAAGGAATCCTTTTTTTTCAATAGATTAGAAAGTATAGGATTTGCTTTAAAAGGTGCTTTATATCTTTTAAAAACAGAAGCTAGTATTCAAGTTCAATTTGCTTTGACAATTTTAATCACTGCCTTAGGGTTTTATTTCAACATTTCCAGAACGGAATGGATGTTCCAATTACTGGCCGTTGGAATTGTAATGGGTATTGAAGGCTTAAATACCGCCATTGAAGCCATGTCAGATTTTATTCACCCTGAAAATCATAATAAAATTGGCTTAATAAAAGACATTGCTGCAGGTGCCGTTTTTATTGCCTCAATTTTTGCTCTAATGATTGGTTTGATCATTTATATTCCTAGAATTTTTCAAGGCTTTTAAAGAAGGTATGGTGTCTTAATTTTGACGTTCATGTTTTTTATTTACTCTATTTTAGAGGCGTTGAAAAACATAGTTTTGCAATTTTTTAAATTAAAGTTTCGTTAATGGTAGTAATTTGTATTTTTGTTTAAAATAACAGCGCGTTAATGGCGAAGAATAAAACCAAATCCAATAAAACTTCAAAAGAAAAAAATAAAAAGTTAAGCTTTAAGTTGTCAAGTCAACAAAAGCTTATTTTAGGAAGCTTTTTGGTTATTATTGGCATTTTAATGGGTGTTGCATTTATTTCCTTTTTCTTTACTGGAGATGCAGACCAAAGCGTTAATTTAAATTTTTCATCACGCCAAATAAAAGCAGATAATTGGTTAAACAAATCTGGCGCTTGGGTAAGTGAATTATTTATTTTACGTGGTTTTGGTGTTTCTTCTTTTATCTTTTCAGTTTTACTTTTCCTTTCAGGCCTATATGTTCTCCTTGATACCAATAAAACAAAACTAAGAGGCCATTGGTTTTGGGGAATTATCACCATAATTTGGGTTTCTGTGTTTTTTGGTTTTTTCACTCATATAAATGATGCCCTTGGTGGCACTGTTGGATTTGAAATCAATAGTTTTTTACAAGATTATTTAGGGAAAATTGGAACTGTTTTTTTATTGCTTTTTGTTTTAGTTGTTTTTCTTGCTACCCGGTTTAAAGTCAGTGCTCAAAGTTTTATCAAACCATTTCATTCAGCTAAAAAAAATCTACAAAATGATCTTAATAATTCTGAAGATGATTTTAGCATTCCTTTAGATAATAATTTATCTCTTGAAGCAGAAGCCATAAAATCAGCTTTAGATATTCCATCAGGAAACAATCAGTCCAATCCAAAAAAAGCAACTAAGCAGGAGCCAGATTTAAACCTTGATTTTAAGAGTGGTGACACGGAGCCTGAAATAGAAATGGTGGTTCAGAAAATTGCCGAAGAACTTTCAGAAACTGATAATTTATCCAACAAACTGGTAGAAGATTTTGGTCTGTTTGACCCTACACTTGAATTAGGGAAATACCAATTCCCCCATTTAGATCTTTTAAAAAGATATGATTCTGAAGGTATTACCATTGACAAGGAAGAATTAGAAGTCAACAAAAATAAAATTGTTGAAACCTTAAATAACTATAATATAGGCATTGCCAGCATAAAGGCAACTATTGGTCCAACCGTTACTTTATATGAAATTGTTCCCAACGCCGGAGTAAGAATTTCAAAAATTAAAAATTTAGAAGATGATATTGCCTTATCGCTTTCAGCCTTAGGTATTCGTATTATTGCGCCTATCCCAGGAAAAGGAACCATTGGTATTGAAGTACCAAATAAGAATGCAACCATTGTATCTATGCGTTCTGTAATTGCCTCAAAAAAGTTTCAAAGTTCAGACATGCAACTTCCCATTGCTTTAGGAAAAACCATTAGCAATGAAACTTTTGTGGTTGATCTTGTAAAAATGCCCCATTTGCTTATGGCCGGTGCCACAGGACAAGGAAAATCTGTTGGGTTAAATGCGGTACTAACTTCCTTGCTTTATAAAAAACATCCGGCAGAAGTTAAATTTGTTTTAGTTGACCCTAAAAAGGTGGAGCTGACACTTTTTAATAAAATTGAACGTCATTATTTAGCAAAACTTCCAGATAGTGAAGACGCCATCATTACAGATAATACCAAAGTTATCAATACATTAAATTCATTATGTATTGAAATGGACAATCGTTATGAATTGCTTAAAAACGCTTTATGCCGAAATATAGCGGAGTATAATGTAAAATTTAAAGCACGAAAATTAAACCCTAACGATGGGCACCAATATTTACCATATATTGTATTGGTCATTGATGAATTTGCAGATTTGATAATGACAGCCGGCAAAGAAGTTGAAACGCCCATTGCCCGTTTAGCGCAACTTGCCAGAGCCATTGGAATTCATTTAATCATAGCAACCCAAAGACCATCAGTAAATGTTATCACCGGTATTATTAAAGCTAATTTTCCTGCCAGAATTGCTTTTAGGGTAACCTCAAAAATAGATTCTCGCACTATTCTTGATGGTTCCGGAGCAGATCAACTTATTGGTCGTGGTGATATGCTATTTACCCAAGGCAATGATTTAATACGTGTTCAATGTGCCTTTGTTGACACTCCTGAAATTGAAAGAATTACCGAATTTATCGGTTCTCAAAAAGCATATCCCGATGCATTTTTATTGCCGGAATATTTAGGTGAAGAAAGCGGCACAAGTATTGATATTGATATCGCAGACAGAGATAAGCTGTTTAGGGAAGCTGCCGAAGTCATTGTTACAGCACAGCAAGGATCGGCATCACTATTACAACGAAAACTTAAGTTGGGATATAACAGAGCTGGCAGATTAATTGACCAATTGGAAGCCGCTGGTATTGTTGGCCCTTTTGAAGGAAGTAAAGCCCGACAGGTTTTAGTGACTGATTTAACATCTTTAGATAGACTTTTAGAAAACGAAAATTTATAATTAACATTTTAAAATGAAACATTTAATATTAGTATTTATTGCAGTATTTAACTTGAACAGTTTTGCACAGCATAGTGGGAAAAAATTATTGAAAGAAGTCTCTGATAAAGTTAATGGTTATGAAAATATTTCCATTGACTTTAAATATGTGCTTGAAAATACTTCAGAAAACATAAAGCAGGAAACCAGAGGTGATGTTGTTTTACAAGGTGACAAATACAAGTTAAATATTCTTGGTGTAACTCGGTTATTTGATGGCAAAACACTTTATAATATTAGCCCTGAAGACGAAGAAGTCACGATATCCACTAAAAAAGATGATGACGAAGACCTTATTGCACCAAGTAAAATGTTGTCTTTTTATGAAAATGGTTATACCAGTACCATGGATATTTTACAAGATGTAAAAGGAAGAAAGATTCAATATGTAAAATTAATTCCTATTGATTCAAATTCTGATATTAAATACATTTTGCTTGGGATAGATTCACAAACAAAGCATATTTACAATTTGATACAAATTGGTAAAAATGGCACAAAAACTACCTTGACAGTAAATTCATTCAAAACAAATGAGCCATTATCAAAATCCTTATTTAACTTTGACACTAATAAATACAAAGATTACTATATCAACAAATTAGATTAGTTGGCTCTTGAAAGAAATATTATCAAATTTTAAAAATTCTTTTCATATCTTTTTAAAGGTTTTTAATATGAGAACGCCGTGGTTTCACACGTTCTTAACCTGCCTACCGGCAGGCAGGTTTTATAATTAATTTGTTGGACAAATGATTGATAAAATTTAACGTGTGAAAATATTAGATAGATACATATTAACTTCATATCTCAAAACTTTTATCAGCGTGTTTTTAATTCTCATGCTGATTTTTGTATTACAAACCATTTGGTTATACATACGTGAACTTGCCGGTAAGGATTTAGATATCATTATTATTTTTAAGTTCTTAATTTATTTTATGCCAAAACTCATTCCTTTGGTGTTGCCACTAACTATCCTATTGGCTTCCATCATGGTTTTTGGTGATTTTGCAGAAAACTATGAGTTTGCGGCTATGAAATCAACAGGTATCTCACTCATGAGGGCTATGTCTGGATTAAGTGTATTTATCATTATTTTAGGAATCGGCACTTTTTTCTTTTCAAATAATGTGATTCCGTGGGCCGATTATAATTCCTTTAACCTAAGAACAAATATTGCCAAAACTAAACCCGCCATGGTTCTGGCCAAAGGTCAGTTTAATGAAATTGGTAACTATAATATTAAGTTTTCTGATAAAACCGGTGACCACGGTCAATATCTTAAAGATGTTGTTATCCATATAAAAGGAAGTGATGGTAGAACAAATTCAACAACTATAAAATCTAAATCGGGCGAGCTTGTAAGTTCAGAAAAGTCTAACGTTTTAAAATTGGTTCTTTTTGATGGTAATTATTACAATGACCTTAAACCTAAAAATATAGCCGATAGAAATAAAGTGCCTTTTGCCAAAAGCAAATTTGAAAAATACACCATCAATATTGATTTATCCATGCTAAACACACAAGGTGATATGGACGATAAATCAATAAACAATAAATATAACATGCTTAATATTAGCGATTTGAATTACACAATTGACTCATTGGCCAACAAAAACCAACAGGATTACAAAGAATTTTCAAATAAAATTTATGAACGTGCCGTTACTTCATCACTAAAAAAACCAAGATTAAAAGAAAAAGACAGCCTATATACCGGTACTATTTTAGATGTTTTTGAAACAAAAAATAAAGAGCAGTTATTAAGAATTGCCTTAAACTCTGTTAAAAGCACCTCCCAAATTTTAAAATCCCAAAAAATCAATCTCAAAATTGCAACCAAAAATTATAACAGTCATGTCATTTCATTACATGAAAAATTAGCATTGGGTTTTGCTTGTATCATATTGTTCTTTGTTGGTGCACCATTGGGAGCATTAATTAGAAAAGGCGGAATAGGTTTGCCGATGATCATTGCTATTTTACTTTTTTTAACCTATCATTTCATAGGGATTTTTGCAACCAACAGTGCCAAAAATGGAAATTTCAATCCGGTAATAGCGGCATGGTTTTCAACGTTAGTCATGTTACCACTTGGCATTATTTTAACCAAAAGGGCTACGGAAGATAAAGGATTGTTTGGATTTGGTAATTTTATTGAACCTTTAAAAAAACTATTTAATATTAAAGACTCTGAAGCTATAGATTATAAATTTTTGCAACCATTTACAAATGATAAATTGTTTGATATCATTAAAAACTACAAAACGGATGGGTATCAAGAAGAAATAAGATTTGAGGCCATTTCATTATTAAATTCGCGAGGGATCAAAAACAATCAGCTACTTGATCAAGGAGTTTTTATTAACGATGAATATCCAGTTTCCAAAAAGCAATCCACAGATTATTTAAACCATGCAAAATTCTCAATTACTTTATATTTGATTGGATTAATCTTATTAATTTTATTTTTTGTTTTCAGAAATAATAATATGCCATCTGTAGCAACTGCTTCCCTTCAAATAAGCTTCATTTCATTTTTATTATTTATTATATATTATATTAAATCCTACTTTAATTTAAACAGGTTTTATAAGATTCTCAACAAAAAAGAAAAATCACCTCATATCATATTACTGATTATGGGAATCCCTTTTTATTTTCTAACGTATATACTTTTAAAAAGAAAAATTAAGGATGACTTAAAACAAAATTGTTTAGATAGTTTAAAATAAGCTATATCTTTGCATTATGATGACAGAAACCATAACAAAAAATACCGCTGTGAAGTTTAAACTTAACACCATACATGAAGCCATTGAAGACATCAGAAATGGTAAAGTAATTATTGTTGTAGATGATGCTAATCGTGAAAATGAAGGTGATTTTGTAGCTGCTGCAGATAAAGCAACGCCAGAAATGATAAACTTTATGGCAACACATGGTCGGGGACTTATTTGCGCTCCACTTACTGAAAACAGATGTAAAGAATTGGATCTTAACATGATGGTTAGGAACAATACAGATCCAATGGAAACTGCTTTCACTGTTTCTGTTGATTTACGTGGTCATGGAGTTTCTACTGGTATTTCAGCAAGTGATAGGGCTAAAACTGTAAAAGCACTTATTAATCCAGATACCAAAGCCTTTGAATTAGGACGTCCCGGACATATTTTTCCTTTAGTTGCAAAAGAAGGTGGTGTGTTAAGAAGAACGGGGCACACAGAGGCTGCTATTGATTTTGCACGATTGGCAGGTTTAAAACCCGCCGGTGTTATCGTTGAAATTATGAATGTGGATGGGACTATGGCAAGATTACCCCAACTTCTTGAAGTTGCAAAAAATTTAGATCTTAAAATAGTATCCATTGAAGATTTAGTTGCCTATAGAATGCAGCACGATTCATTAATTGATAAAAAAGAAGAT
>TARA_R110002050_G_scaffold212928_1_pt1 | contig 16301 bp, 7 predicted proteins | sample TARA_R110002050 | Tara Oceans TARA_R110002050 (sample SAMEA4396988) | marine metagenome | biome: Polar Biome; feature: [DCM] deep chlorophyll maximum layer (ENVO:01000326); material: water (ENVO:00002006), including particulate matter (ENVO:01000060) such as... | depth 25 m
GTTTGACCCTGATACTGACCCTATTACTGTACATTCAATTACAGACCCTTCATTTGCTCCTACAGTAAAATTTTATATAGAACATGGAACAACTACTAGTTTTAATAGAAGAATAACTGGAGCTGTGTGGTATGTAAGAGATACTAGTGCTGAAGTTTTTAGTTCTTGGACTGCTCAAATTGAATATGATTTTGTTAAAGGAGTTAGTAGAGTTTTAGCTACTGGAAAAGAATTTGATGTAGTTTATAATACATCTGATGCTGAATATTTATTTGAAGTAGACCAAGATTTTTTAGCAACACCTAATCTTGTAGATACATACTTTAGTAGAACTGGTGTAGATGATTCTGTATCTGCTGTTAAAGCTAACTATGCAACAGCTACTATAGCTGGTCGTAGGGTTTATATAGGTAATGTTAAAATACTTAATGAAGATGGTTCAACTGAAATAAAGGGAGATGCTATGTTAAAAAGTCTTCCTAATCAATTTGATATTTTTCCTTCAAGTAGTATTGTAGAAGCTTCTATTAGTGATGGTGAATCTATTGTTAAACTTGAAACGTTTGCAGATAGAATATTACAATACAAGCAAGATACATTATATATAATTAATATATCTCAAGATATAGAATTTTTAGAAGATGTTCATAAGTATAAAGGTGTAAAGCATCCTTCTATGGTTTGTAAAACAGATTATGGAATAGCTTGGGTTAATGAACTTGGTTGTTATTTATACGATGGTAAACAAGTAATTAATCTTCTTGAAAAAGGAGGAAGAAAACTTATAAGCGATAGTGTATGGCAAACTTTTATTACTGAATCAGCAACAAGCTCAAGTATGATTGGTTATGTGCCTGAAAAAAGACAATTAATAATTACTAAGTCAAATCTTGCAGTTAGTAATTCTGGAGATATATTTTTATATGATATGGTAACTGGAAGTTGGACTTTTGGTGATACTAAAATGGCAGATGTATTAAAAAGCAATTTTATTGTTCATCAAAATAAATTATGTTACATGATAACAGATGGAACTAATGCTTTTCTTAAATGGAATATCGCTGTTGCTTCATCAGACCAATTACAAATTATAACTAAAGATATTGATTTTGGAGAACCTGGCAGAAATAAGAAAGTATATAAAGTTTTAGTTACATATGATACAGGAAATGCAACTTCTAATGTTCAAGTTGATTACGATGTGGATGGAGGTACTACATTTCCATACGATTTTGCTAATGGTACTAATTTTGCTAGTACAGAGTTAGCAACCGCTAATGGATGGAAAGTTGCTGAATTAAAACCAGACACTTCTTCAGAAGCTAATAACATTAAATCTTTTAGATTACGATTTGCAACAGACGGAACTGTACCTGCTGGATTTAGAATTAATGATATATCAATAATATACAGAGCAAAACCACCTAGATAATATGGATAGAGTTACAAGAAATACAATTAATAAATCTCAAAGAAAAATTAGTTCTTTAAAAGAACTTACTGGTCAAGATAGGTCTAAAAAATTTAATATACCATTTTTACTTGATGAATTACACAGTTCTAGTTCAGGTTTTTCTGGCAATAAACTTACAAGCAGTGCTACACCTACTGTTACTGAATTAGAAACTGATGTTGGAGCTTTAGCAGGTAAGGTAAATTTAATTATTAGAGCTTTAAAAGAACAAAATATTATACGATAATTAACTTTGAAAAAACTAATAAATAATAGTAAATTGAATAGGAGAAAATTGTATGGCTAAAAGTTCTTTATACTCAGCACATAGAGCAGCTGGAGCTGCGTCAGGTAGATATAAAGCTAGTCTTTATGATGTAGCTAATATTGGATATGCTATGGAAAGAGATTCAAGCATAGAACAATTTTCTCAACAACAAAGAGAAAGAACAACTGAAGCATTTCAATCTCTTCTTTCTTTAGGTTCTACAGTTGTTGGAGCTGCTGAATCTGCACAAGAACATAAAGAATTAACAGAAAAATATGGAATTGAATCTCCTTCAAAAGATACTAATATTGATTCTTCAAAAGAATTTTTTGGTAATAAAGCTGGTTTTGATATGGGTGATTTGTTTGGTGATAATTCTATTTTTAAAAAACGAGAACTTATAAAAGCTACTAAAAAATCTTCAGATTCAGATAATACTATGGGAATGTCTAAAGATAATGCATTTACTACTTCAACTACTAATAGAGTTAAAGCTGTAGGAGAAGCATTTAAACAAGCTAAAAAAGCTGGCATTAAAGAAGGTTCTAAAATCTTTGCTAAAATAGGTGATACTGTTGAAGAAATATTATATAAATATAAATAAAGGATTATTGTAATGCCAATACCATTTGCTGCGATTGGAGTAGGAATTGCTGCTGCTTCTTTTCTTACTGGAGCAAAAGCTCAGAGTGATGCAAAAAAATCTGAACAACGACAAGCTGCTATACAATCTAAATATCTTGGTCAACAACTTAGTGAATTAGATAAAGCAGAATCTAATTTAGACCCAGTTTATCAAACAAAAATGAATGTAGCTCAAGGTCAGTTTAGTGAAGAATTAGGAAATTTGTCTAGTGAAACAGGGCAAAGTAAAGAAGACTTAACATTAAATTTTCAAAATATGATAAATAAAAGTGGAATGGCTACATCTGGTTCAGCTAACGAAAGAAGAAGTCAAACATATAAAAGAATTGGTAATGCTTTTAATAGAGGAAAACAAGGTTTAATGGGAAGATTAGGTCAAAGTTTAGGCAATCTTGAAGAGTGGTATGAAGGTGAAAAAGCTAGACTTTCTTCTGATAGACAAAGAATGACTATGTTAAAAGAAACTGCTGATATGAAATCTGGCAGTACAGCTGACAAATTTTTAAAAATGGCTAAAAGTAAATTTAATTAAAAGAAAAATTACAGGATAATAATATGGCAGCAAACGCATTTGCAGCATTAGATAATATATTAACTAAACAAGAACAAAGAAAATCTGCTGATAGACAATACGCTTTAGCTTTAATGCAATTTGATTATCAAAAACAACAAGCAGCTATGGCTCAAACTGGTAAACAACTTGAATTGTTACAAGGGGCTAATGCTCAAATGATGACTAATGTAGCTCAAGATTTTATGTCTTCAGCAGGATTAGATGCTATATACGATGCAGAAGATAAAGGAGCTGAAAACGCTATGGATACATTAGAAGATTTAGGTCTTTCTAAAAGAGACGCTTCTAAAGTAGCTTCTGCTGTATGGGCTTATTATACTGGTCAAAATCCTCAGCCTATTTTAAAATTAGGTAGAAAATTAAAAAATCTTTCTCAATTAGAATCTCTTACTTCTGAACAAAAAATGTTTATTAAAGGACTTGGAAGTCAGATTGGATTAGTTGGTGGTTCAGAATTTGATATAGAAAATGCTAAAAGTTTATTAGATAGAACTGATAAAATTTTATTAAATCAAGATGAAATTATGCAAGAAGTATATGAATATGGTAGTGGTGATTTTGAAATACAAAGAAAAGATATTGGATTAAGTTTATCTCAATTACAAGATGAAACAGTAGAAGAAGATGAATCTGATTTATCAACGCCATATGTGCCTAGTGCAAAAGAATTAGTTTCAGATTCTAAAAAAATGCTTCGACAAAATGAAGATAGTGTTTTAGAAAAAACAAATGCTTTGGAACTTTTAAAAGATGAAAGTAATGTATTAAGTCAATTACAAAAACAAGGTACATTGACTGATGAACAAAGACAATACATGAGTAGGATTCCAACAATAATGGGTGAATTTGAAAATGAATTAGAAGAATTAAATCAAGCTGTTATTGAATCAAAACAAAATGTAAGAGAAGATGTTGGGTTTGAAGCTCAAACAAAATTGTCTGATTTTATGGAAACTCAAAGAAATATTACTGGTGGTTCTTATAAACCATTTTAATATATAAAAGGAAATAAATGGATAACTTAACTAAAAAGTTTAAAGAAGAATTAGAAGCTCGCTCTAAACTAACTACTGTTACTCCACAACGAGGTTCTAAGTCTATTAATACTGGTCAAAGTTTGTGGGAAACTGCAGGTACTGGACAACAACCTGATTGGTTAAGTAGTGAAATAGGACAAGAAGGTGAGTTTAGTGCATTAAGAACTGCTGGAATTGGTCTTTGGGGATTTCTTGAAACTGGTACTCTTGGATTAGCTGGTCTTGGAGTAAGAGCTGCATCTCAAGAAGCATATAAAAATCTTCAACCTCGTAATTTTTCTGAAAGAGTTGCTACTGGTCTTGGTACTGTTGGTGGTTTTATAGTACCATTTGGAGCTGCAAAAGCTGGTGTTGCTGGTTTATTAAAAGGTGCAAAGGTAGTAAAAGATGGTAAGGTAGTAGGTTATGGAGCTGCTAAAGCTGGAGAAAAATTTATAAACAATGCTTCTAGAATATTAAAAACTGACCCAGACTTTAAGGCATGGTATGCTAATCAAGGATTAAATCCAAGTAAAGTTAATGAATGGATTAAAAATTCTGGTTTATTACAAGCTCCTGTATCATCTATAAAAAATATAACTAGAGGAACTTTTGGAAATAGCCACGCTGCTAGAACTCAATACGCTGCTAATGTCGCTAGAAATACAGAAGGAATTATTCGTAAAAAAGTTGTTGAAATGGGTAAAGCTTTTAATAAAGCAGGTGATGAAATACCTTTTGATGTTACTAATAAAGGTATAGAAGCGATTAAAAATGAAGTAACTAAATATGTTGGAGGTAAATATAATTTTCCAATAACAAATCTTCATCAATATTTATCAGCTAAAATGGGTAATACAAAACTTGCTAGTATAGCTGCATCTGCTGCTGAAGAAGCAATACTATTTTCAGCTGTTGAATTACCTATGAATGTAATGAATAGTATTATGAATGAAGATATAGATTTTGCTCCACTTGCTACATTAGGGCATTCAATGGTACTTGGTTCTGCTCTTGGAGTTGTTAGACTTATACCTGGCGGTAGAGATATGGGTATTATGAAATCAGCTTATAACAAAGCAAGTAAAATGGTAACCCAAAGAAAAAGATATTCTAGTTATAATGTAAATGAAGCTTCTGATAGAATATTATTAACAGAAAGAGCTAAAAATTTATGGGATGATAATCCTGAAATATTTAAAGGATTAGCTGGTACTAAGTTGTATAGGTCTGGAAAAAAGAGTGTTGTTTCAAGTAGAGAAGAATTATCTGATTTTGCTGCAAGTCCAGAATCCGCTAGAGAGTTAAGAAATTGGATGGGTTCTATAGAAAAAGCATTTTATAAAGATTGGTGGCCTGGATTTTTAAAAGATTCTGGTAAAGATGTATTTGGTTCTATGCCTAGAATGATTGCTGGTAGTCTTGCTTTTAATGCTACTTTATTTAATGAGTATAGAAAAGGTAATGTGCCCACAGAAGATATGGTATTCCATACTTTATTAGGTGCAGTTATGACTAAAAGAGGAAGAGACATTGAATATATAGATAACAAAGGAACTACTCAATTAATTCCAGAAAATAGAAGACCCTATATATATGATGATAGTTTTGCAAAAGTAGATTCATATCTTAATTCACTAGGTCTTGGAGTAGACCACGCTGCTTTTAGAAATGTTATGAATAATATGGAAACATTAAAAGAACATGGTAAACCAGATTATTCAAATAGTGATATGAAAAAAATATTACAATCATTAAATGAAAAAGGTTTTGTAATAGATAAAAATGTAGAGTTAGAAGTAAAAAATAAAAACCTTGAAGGTAATGATGTTTACAATGCAATCCATTCTATAATGGAAGCAGGTGTACCTGAAGGTAAAAGATTAAAACAATCTATGGAATTATCTGAAACAGAATTAACTGATTATTTAATTTCAGTAAGAGATTTAGAATTAAGAACATTAAAAGATTTTAGAACAGATAGAAAAAATGGAACTAGTAGTGGTATATATTCCGTAGCTGATGTTATTGATGTTACTAGAAGTTCTGCTTCAAAAAATATAGAAGCTGGTATAGATATTCATACAAAAGCTGTAATAGATGCTTATAATATAATGTTACGATTAGAAGCAATTAAAGAAGGTGGATGGGAAAACAGAAATAATTGGGAAGCTGTTCAAATACCAGAAGGTACTAGTAAAGTAGATTTAAGACCAATTAGATATGATAATACAACTGCTGGTATAATTAATTTTAATCAAGCTAGAAGTCTTTTTGGTAATGGTAGAAATGATGGTGTTGATAATTATCAAAGTGCCTTAGGTATGATTAAGAATAGAGTTAATATATTATCTGGAGATAGAAATGAATTAGTATTTGATAAAGAAGCTCATAAAAAACTTTTTGGAGACAAGACAACTGACGACAGAGGAGAGATGGATAAGTTTGATAGAGAACTTACTACTCAAGTTTTTGGAGAAGGTATTATGTCTGATGATGCTTTACTTCATGTTGGAGATTCATGGTTTCATGATAGTACTCAAAGTTATATGTTTGTTAAAGGAGTAAGAGATACTTGGTTACAATTAGAAGCTATAAGAGATAAAGACGCAAAGAAAAGTGCTTTTGGTGATGATGTTAAAGATGTTAATGAAGCAATAGATAGAATATTTCCTTTAGACGGAGCTTTGCCTGGTACTATTATATTAAGAGGAGCGGAAGCTAATAGTAGAGAACAATTATTTGCAAGTAAATTATTAGAGATTCTTAAACAAGACCCTGAAAGAGCAGTTCAAAGAGATGACTTAGGCAAAAGTGTAGTTGGTAATACTAAAAAAACAGTTGATATTAATCGCGTAAAAAACTTAATGGACAATTTTGATAAGGCTGGAATATTAGATGGCTTTGTAGGAAAAAGAGATGCTGTTGATACTTTTGCAGAAAATTTAGCTTATTACACTAGAGCAAAAAGCCTTGAAATGGCTGTAACAAATGAAGGTAATCCTCTTACTAATAAACAGTTAGCAATTCTTAATATCTTATCTGAAACAAGATTGATGGGTAGAAATTACGATATGGTAAGGCTTACAGACCAAATTGGTAATTTAAAAGATTTTTTTACAAGTAATGATATTATTAATAAATATAATATTGATAAAAATTTATTAGAAAAAAGTTTTTCAGATTGGTCTGAAGGTAATAAAGAAACAATAGAAAAAGCTTTTGTTGATTTAAAACAATCTAATGAAAATTTATATAATTTATTTGTTGATGCAGCTAACAAAATGGAAGGTGTATCTGGCGGTGATATATCAATGATGTTAGGAAACTTTTTAAAGTTATATGAAAAAACATTAGCTCCATTATGGAAAACTACTAAAGGTGGAGTATTAAAAGAAAGCGCTGTTGAAGGAGCTGTTACAAGTGATTTCTTATTTAAAATAGTTAGTGAGTTTAATAGAATACAAAGCAATGAAATTGATATAACTCATAAAAATTTATTAGATTCAGTTTCAGAAGTTTATTATAATACAAAATCAAGTGAGTATAAAAAATTCTTAGCAACAACAATTAATGCTTTTTCTGATAGAAAATCTGACGTTACTAGAGTTCTTTCTATTTTAGAACAATATAAAATATTTGATAAAAAGAATAATATATTTTTATTTGATGAAGCTGATAAAACATTAGACAATAGAATTAAAGAAGCGTCAAGAGAATTAGAAATATCTACTCAAACATTGCCAATTCAAAGAGAAATTGATATATTAATGGAAAGAGATAAACAGGATTTTAATCCAAAATCTCATTCTGATATTGATGTATCTCTTACTCTTGAAAAATTTAAAAGTGATTGGGGATTAAAATTCCAAACACCTGATATGGAACATGGTCAAACTCCAGCTGGCATTTTAGAAAAAATTATTACTGAAAATTATTCTGGTGAAGGTGGATTTACTTTACAAAACTTTTTTGATTTTACTATTAAATCTGGAGAAATGAAAAAAGAAATTGATGGTAAGGTGTATACTCAAGAGAGTTGGAAAGAAATGCCTTATAGTAGTAAAGAAAGATTATTTAATGATGTTACAAAAATATGGTCTGGTATTCAAGAGGGAGTTAAAACAAGACAAATATCTGCTGCTGAAGAAAATTTATCTTTAGATAGTTCTAAGTCTGCTAGAAGGAATGACCTTACAGATTTTTTATCAGAAGAGTTTGGTGAAGTTGTATTTATTGACCCTAAATTTAGAGATGCAGCAAGTGTTGTAAAAGATGCAAGAGAAGTAACTGGAGAATTATTAGTTCCATTTTATACATCAGTTGGTAAAGTTGGTGTTAAATTAGAAGCTAAAACAGCAAAAACAGATTCAGAAGCTTATGATTATTTTGCAGGAGCTAACAAACCTTCAAGTGGATATATTGTTGGATGGCTTGGAGACTTAGACTCTGGAGTAGGTATACCTATATTACAATCTGCTAGAGCATCTGAAGGTAAAGCTGCAGGTTCTGGTCTTGTAGGAGCTGATAAATTAGCAAACTCATTTGTTAAAACTTTAGAAGCTGATAAAATAAAATACTCAGATAATACTGATATATCTTTTCTTATTGATAGAATGTTAAAACAATATGTAGAGTCTAAAGATAGTCAAATTGTTGAAGTATTTGAAATTAAAGAAACTAAAAATGCAAGTGGAGAAATAGTAGAAAGTCCATCTAGTTATTCTTTTAAGGGCAAAATTGCTTCTGATGAAAGAACTTCTCAAAACGCAAGTGTAATGTTAACTACTGTTTTTGGAGCTAAAACATTTGGTAAAAACTTTTGGAAGTCTCAAATTAATACAAAAAAAGATTCAAAAGGTTGGTCATCTGAAAAAGAATTTGCTCATGATTTTTTAAGAAGAGTTAGATTGTTTACTAATAGGTCTACAACAAATTTATCTGTAGAAAGAATTAAAAATATTACAGAGTTTGTAGAATCAAATTTTGGTGGTGAAGGTACTGATTTTACTATGAGAAGAATAGTTGATGAAGTATTAAAACCTATTAATAAAACTGGTAAGTTTGATTTTCATATTATAAAAGATGAAGCTATGATTAAAGGTGAAAATAATCCAGCTATATCATCTGCTTTTAGAAACTTAACAGAACAAGTTAAAAGAGCAAGAGAACTTAATCCAGATGTTAATTTATCAAGTGTTGATAGTAGAATAAAATATCCAGGCGGTTTAGGAGATACAAGTCATTTTAATTCTGTAATAGTAGTTAGTAAAGATTTTATGGAAGCTCTTAAAATAATTACTGGTGATTATCATAGAAAAAATTCTTCAGCTGCAAAACCTATTATATCTTTTGCTAGTGATGGTAACGCTGCATTCTTAGGTAAAACTATGTTTATGGTAGATTCTAGATTTGAACCATATATGAAAACAAATAAAATTAATATGGTTATGTTTAATTCAGCTATAAAAACATTAGGTGAAGATTATAATAAATCTATAATAGACTTAAATGATTTTAGCAATATGGATGCATTTTTAGGCTCTACTAATTTAGACAAGAAAGCTAGTTTGCCAATAGAAGCTATACAAATGCAAAGTTGGCATGCTGGAGATAAACCAGCTCGTATACCAATGCACGTTGCCAATGATTTAGCTGGTCAAGAATTAAACAATTCATATTTTAATTGGTTAAATAAACCATCTGTTGAAGCATACGAACAAAGACTTTCTAGTATTGTTGGTGGTGGTAATATATCTAGGATGACAGCTTTTTCAAAATTTTTAATTGGTGAAGTAGGTGAAGATGTTGATAATGTAATGTACAGTACAATGTCTAGGTGGTTAGCTGCTGATGGTTATCCTATGTTTTTACCTTTTAAAAATAGTATGAGAAATGCTATGATGAGAACATTTATTGATAAAGCTGGAATGATAAGTCCTGAAAATAATAATGGTAGTCAAAGTGTACTTGTTCCATCTTATTATGAATTTGACCATAAAAACGGATTAAGAAATATATTATTTAGTTCAGATGAAAAAGGTAATGAAAGTGTTTACAGTTACGGTGGAGTAGAAATAGGTATGAATAATATGTACAAATCATTTAGTAAAGATAGATTTAATATTATTGTTCATAGAGAAAACGCAGCTGACCAATTAATACCTTGGCAAGATTTTATATCTGAATTAAGAGCTGATTCAAAAGTAGGTCAAAAAAGTAAAGTTTATATTAATAAGTCTGCTAAAGATTTAAATAATATATTGAGAGACAATTTAGAAGGTTTTGTTTTTGAAGGCAAAGAAGCTAAAACTTTAAAAGAAGTATATGATTGGCTTGATAATTTAAATACAAAATTTTTAGATAAAAATGTTACAGCTGAAATAGCTACTGTTGTTCAAAGAACACCGTCAACAAGACCATCGGATAAAGTTATAGCTGGATTAAAAGGATTTATACCAGGCAACTTTGCTAGATTAAATACTGTTGACTTGTGGACAAGACTAGAAGCTGACCATGATTTAGATAAAGTAAACTACTGGTGGGATACTCCTACAGATATATTAAATGCTTGGGATAAAATGGCTCCTCAAATTAAATCTGTTGTAAATAAATCAAACCCAACATCTATATCTGGTCTTGATATACTTAATCCAAAAAGCATAGTAGATTATAATTTTAATTCACATAAAGCTGCTAAGAAAAGAGGAGAAGTTGTAAAGCTTAAAAGAGTTTTACAATTTATGAATCATTATAAAGGAGCTGATGGCAAAAAAGGATATAACTTAAATCTTCCTGATGGAAAAATTATTAGGATTAATCCTGATAGAATGGCAATAGCTGAACAAAAAACAACAGAGTATATTCAAAACATTGTTGACTCTAAAGATGGTTGGAAAGTAGATGATTTCCAGCAATATTATAGAGATATATTGTTTGGAAGAGAAGATTGGGTAAACGAAGCAGGAGCTAGATATGCTGGTGTATTTGAAAAAGGTAATCCTAAAGAAGGAGTCCTTGCCGATGCAATAACTGAAGTTGAAAAAGATATAATAATAAATTCATTGCAACCATACAAAGGATTCTTACAATTAGCAACAGATACATATGATGGAGGAGAAGCTAAGAGAATTGATTATAATTCTTTTATTAGTGGATTTGATAGTTATCGTGATTCAATGAGAAATCTTGAAAGTTATGTATTAAGAAGTATGAGAAGAGAAGGTAAATATACTTTTAAAGATTATAGAGATTACTTTTATAAAGGTACTGACGCTGAAGGAAAATCAATATTACCAAGAAATTTATTTGGATTACAAAACGCTAAGATGCCTAGACCAGCTAGAAGAGGAGAACAAAATTTAGACGGAGGTATTGAATTGCTTCCATTTGATAGGTCTATTTGGGCTTCTGCTTCTGTTGATAGATTATCATTATCAGAACCACTTAAAAGTCATGCTAGAAGTGAAGAAGTATTTGAAGATTTATGGAGTAAGCACGTAGATATAAATAATAATACAAACAATGCTGTTGGTAAAATTGTAGATACTATTAAAAAAGATGCTAAAAATATTGAGTTTTTAAATATAATAGATAGAAAGTTAATTAAAGCAAAGTCTGGATTAACAAGAGCAAAAAGATATGAAGACTCAGGGTTAGAATCTTGGTTGCAAGATAGAGTTGATAGACTTCAAACTGTTAGAGATGGAGTTAATGAAAGAATATTGTCAGATGAAAATACTTCTTTTGAAATAGCAAAAACAATTAGGTATCAATTAACTCAAGATATTATTAAAGGAAATCCAGTAGACCTTATTACTGTTTATAAAGACACTCAAGGTAATATTAAAACTGGTAAAGTAGAATATAAAATAGGGCCTGAGACAACTGGTAGTAGTCAAAAAGCAAGAGAAAATTGGGCTAAGCAAAATAATAGAAGAATTGTTTATTCAACTTGGCAAAATAATAAATTAGCTATTCAAATAAAAGGTATGAATACTAATGATTATACTCAATTAGCATTATGGCATCAAACATTAGCTGAAAAAACAGGATTTATATTAGACCCAGCTAAGTCTCCTTATTCAGAAGCTTTTGAAATAAGTATTAGAGAATCAAAAAGAAATGTTGGTCAACAATGGAGTAGTTGGTGGAAGAATAGAGAATATGCTCCTAATGAAAGAGAAGATGTAGTTGGTGCTGCTATAATGAGAAACATTAAGCAACAATGGGGAAGGTGGAATGATGTTGAAGATGGTCTTGGCAATTTATGGATTCTAAAGTTTATGACACCTGAACCATCTGGTAATGTTGCTACTTATCACAATGGTAAGTTTATGCCAGGATTTAGAAATGTTGATAAACAAGTAAAATATATTACTTTAGGGTTGAATTTTTTATCTACAAACTCAGAAGTTCTTGATATACCTATTGCTAGAAAAATGGGAAAAGAAGCTGGACTGTCTGGAAGAGCTGTTGACCAATTACTAGATAAAAAACAATTACTATTTAGAGAGTTAGCTGAATCTTTTACTGATAAAATGAGAGTTGTATACAATCAAGATATAAACTTACAAGACCCAAGTAAAATGAGCGCTCAACAAAAAATTAAAGCAACTACTGGTAATGAACAAATAGATGGTTCTATATTCGCAGCTCAACAACCACTTATATCTGGGAATGTTAACGATGCTTTAGCTGAAGCTGGTAAAGCTTTTAAAGCTATTGATAGTGGAGATATGGATAGTATTCAAGGATTGCATCCTGATATGAAATTATTATATGGTATTACTGGTGATATACCTTTAGATTATCTAACATTAAAAGGAGCTCCAACTGGACTTGATATGATGACAGATATAAGAAGTTTATCTCAATTTTATTTTATGCCTAAAAAAGCATTAAACAATAGGGGTAGATTAGAAAATATTGATAATCTAAAAGGTTATTATGACCATGTTAATAGAGACTCTGGAATTTATTTTGGTGAAGTAAATAGAAAGAATCTTCTTATTAAAGAACAGATAGCAACAATAGATATGAATCCATTTGGTGAACCTATGAAAAGAAATGTACAAACAGAAACAGAAGCATTGCAAGCTTTTAAAGAAAATGTATTAGGATGTTAAGGAGGTAATATGGCAAGCGGAGGATGTGACCCAAAAGTAGTTAAAAAAGGCGAAGAAGTAATAAAAAAATGGTTTAAAAAAGGTGGCGTAATTAATCAAAATCTTGGTGATAAAAGCTTTCCATATCTAAAACAATTATGGTGGTCAACTCTTAGAAAAGATTTTGATTATGGTGAAACTCCTACTCTTAAAGAACTTAAAGTTTTAGACATGAGAATTGATAAGGTAGCAAAAGGATTTACAAAAAAGACTGGTAAGCTTGCTGAAATGTTTTATTTGCCTGAAGCTGTTTTACAAGGAAATTTACCAGCTAAAAATACTTTTAAATCTTTTATAAGGTCACATAATTTTTTTCAAGGTCAAAGAGATGAATATCAAAGTGTAATAAATAGTATAGTAAAAAAACTTGGTGACAAATCTAGACTAATTGGAGAAGGTCAAAAAGGTGGATTTAAAAATATTAACAAAGCTCACAAATCTTTATCAAAAAAATATAATAAATATACAGAGATAATGAATAATGAAGGATGGAAGAAAGCTGAAGTTTATTATCAAAAAGAATTAGCTGACCTTTCATATGATACTCAATTTAAAGTATTTGAATTAGCAAATGATGTATTAAGAAACCCTGATTTAGTAAAAACAAATGTAGAAAAGTATGGAATATTTTCAGACATAGCAAGTGAATGGAAAAGTATAAGTCCTAAACTATTTAAAGATTTAAGAAATGGTTTAGATTCTTATGTTAAAGCAATATCTCAAGCTAATGAAGTAAGTGGAGGTGCTTATACTCAATCTTTAGAAGCTATACAAAAGATAAGAAGTAATTTAAAAAAGCAACCAAACTATTTTCCAACTGAAGTTCTTGAAATGTTTCCTACTTTTAAAGTTCTTCAAGAATCAATATATGAAAAAGCATCTCCAGGCAAAGCAAAAAATGTTTCTAAATTAAATGATTATGTTACTAATATGTCTGAAATTCTTATTGATAATCTTAGTTTAGATAAAAATGCATTAGAAAGAAAGTATAAAGATAGAGTAAGATATAATAAAGATATTATTACTGTAATGGATAATTACGTTAGAAATGTAACAATGTTTAATTTTGCTTCTAAAAGTTCTAATGATTTAATATCAGGTATAAGAGAAATACAACAAATGTCTCCTAAAAATGCTGAACATCAAGCTGAATTTTATATAGATTATCTTTACGATACTCATGCAACTATGATGGGATTAAATGTTAAGTCTCCATTTTGGAGAACAGCTGCTAGAAATGTTACAGCTTGGGAATTTGCATCTAAATTAGGTTTAAATTTAAGAGGAGCTGTAAGAAACGCTACTCAATCACTACAAAACTATGTTTATTTTGGTGCTAAAGGAATGAAAGATTCTCTTAATTATTTAGATACTGCAAACATAGGAGCCTTAGCTCAAACAGAAGCTAAAAGACATGGTGTTTACTTTGCAAATGCTCGTGAACTTACAAACACATTAGGTTTATTTCCAGATGTAGTAACTTCAAAAATAAACGGTAAAGAAGTATTTACTTATAAATACGATACAGTTTCAAGAAAATTTACTGAAGGACTTGAAAAATTTGCAGCTACCACAGCTAAACCAATGAGGTGGGTTGAGAATAAAGTAAACAGGCAGTTAACTTTTAAAATAGCATTTGCATTAAGACATCAACAGTTAAATAATAACGCTGGAATGATTGAAAAAGATGTTAGAAAAGCAATTAAATCTGGTAAACTTGATGAAAAAACAGATGTAAATGAATATGTTCAAAATCTTATAACTAGAAGAGCTTCTAATTTTGGAGCTAGTATGGTTAAAGAATTACATTATGAATACTCTGGATTTGCAAAACCAAAAGCATTAAGAACTCCAGCTGGTTCTATACTAGGTCAGTTTATGACATACAGTTTTAACTTTTTTAATTACCAAGCTAAAATAGCAAGTAAAGCTAAAGATAGAATAGTTGCTGGAGACTGGAGAAGTGAAGAAGCTTTTAGAATGTATAGACTTGGTATGTTATATAGTTTTATATATGGAGTAATATCACCTTTAACAAATACAGATGTAGGTAACTTAGTACAAAACGATACATACGAAAGATTGAAAAACTACGCTGATGCTATGAGTGAAGACCCAGAAGAAAGAAAAAGAGCATTTTATGGCAAAGGCCCAATCATAGGAACTGTTGGTGGCCCATTTGTATCTGACGTAATAACTCTTGGAAATGTAACTGGACTAACAGATTTAATGTCAAACGGAGAAAATGACGAACATAGTTGGTTAGGTTATCTTGGAGGATATCAAGACTATTCAGAATCTAGAGACTCTGATAGAGTATTTGATGCTGTAAGAACATTAAACACAGAAGTAGCTAGGCAAATTTTTGTAATAGCTCCAAGAATGTATAATGGAGCTGGTCTAGGAACATTAGCTCAAATAGAATTTGGTATTACACCTAGTAAGAAAATGAAAGAAAGAAAAGCTATTATAGCAGAAAAAACAGGATTGCCTACACCTACATATGCTAAAGTAAAACCAAAAAAATCTAAAGTTAAAAAGAAAAAAGATTTAGTCATGGAAGCTTTATCTAATTTATCAAAAGATGGTACAAAAATTAAAGGAGCTGAAACAGTTGGTTCTAATGAGTGGATAACTAATATAGTGAAAAATCAAAAAGTATATTCACAAGATTTACAACCATTAAAAGGTTCTTTATCTATATATAATACAAGATTATTAGCAGCTGCTAAAAGAGAAGGATATGATGGCGAATTTGATATGGGAACTTGGTTATAAAACAAGGGGCAATTAAGCCCCTCATCTTATTTGCTTGTTGATTGTTTAATTAGAAGGAATCCAAGCAGTACTCCTCTTTAAATCTTTCATTAATTTATTATTTCTTTTATTTGGAATTTCTACACCATAAGTTGCAAATGAGTTTAATATATTTTCAGCTTTAATTCTTATTTCTTTACCTTTTTTCTCCATATTAGCTCCACTTTTAATTATATTTGATAATTCATTTAATAATTCTTCTGTTAGAACAATTTTTTCATTACTCATTTTAGTAAAATTACCCTTCTTTGTTATGTTTTAAATACCAGATAGCTATTAAAGCAGCATCACTAGTACTTAATGTGATTTTATTTTCAGGCATCATTTCAGATGCTATTCTTTTTAATTCGTTCTTTCTATC
>TARA_R110002050_G_scaffold36680_4_pt1 | contig 16300 bp, 13 predicted proteins | sample TARA_R110002050 | Tara Oceans TARA_R110002050 (sample SAMEA4396988) | marine metagenome | biome: Polar Biome; feature: [DCM] deep chlorophyll maximum layer (ENVO:01000326); material: water (ENVO:00002006), including particulate matter (ENVO:01000060) such as... | depth 25 m
GAAAGAAAGACGCGACAAAAAGAAAGCCGCAAGAGAAGATAAATAAAAAAAGAAGCCAATTGGCTTCTTTTTTTATGTCTAATATATTTTAGAGCTTAGAACTCTTCATCGTCTCCACCGCCATTATTTCCTCTTCTTTCATTTTTCTTTTTCTCATTAATTCTGTAAATGAAGGCTAAGGTAAACTGTCTTTGTCTCCATTGAAATTCGCTATCTGATGTGAAATAAGAATCGTCGTTTAAACCATCCATAGTATCTGTAAAGGATCTTCTTTTTCTTGAATTTAAAAGGTCGCTTACATTAAACGATATTGTCCCGTTGTCTTTAAACACATCTTTACTAAAGGCTAGGTCTAATGAGAATATTCCTTTACTTTCAGTTTGAGAATTTTGAGACGGACCTCTATAGAATCCATTTGTTTGCCAATCAATTTTGCCTGGTAGCGTGACTTTAGAACTGAATCTAGAAAACCAGCTAGTATTTTTTGCACCATAGTCGATACCATTAAAAGTACCCTCGGTTTCAAATTGAAAGAAGTTGAAACTACCATTTAATCGCAACCATTTCTCAGGGCTATACATTAAACCTAATTCTGCACCAATTCTTTGATTTGTAGATAAATTAATAGGTAATGTTCGTATAATATTAATTCCATCCGATGTTACTTGCCCGGTTTCTTCTTGAATACGTTCAAAAGAATTGGTTTCTTTTTGTAAATACACCGATGAGGTTAAGGTTAGTTTTTCCCATCTTTTTAAATAACCCAAGTCATAGGCATTAGCAAATGCAGGGTCTAAATCTGGATTACCTTGAAAAATATTTGTTCGGCTTGATCTTGACGGAAATGGATTTATGAAGAAACCACGTGGTCTATTTATTCTTCTATTGTATCCTATGCTGAAATTTTCCTTTTCGCTTAATTCATAAATCAAATTTAAGGTTGGGAATAAGCCTAAATAATTTTTATCAAAATCAAGTTCGATTTCGCTGCCAAGTAATTCTTGAAGCTCTGTTAAATCAACTGTAGCATCAACGACTCCTTTTAATTGGGTGTTTTCTAATCGTAATCCTAGTAGATATGAAAATTTTCCGTATTTGTTACCATACTGCGTGTAAAGGGCATTTATATTTTGAGTATAAGTGAAAATATTTGTAAGTCCTAAATTGGTTTCAAATTCTCCTGTATTTAGATTTAATTGGTCTAATTGATAATCATTTGAACTTTCCTCAAAATTACCACGATAACCTGCTTCAAACTGTGCGTCACCAATAGGGAGTACGTAATCTGCTTGAAGTAAAAATTCATTTTGTAACTGTGTTTCATAAATATTTTCACGGGCCAGTAATTCAGTATCTGGAAAAGTATTGTTCTCTGAAATAATAGTGGGTTGAATTTCTTTGTCGTAAGAATATTGAAAATCTGCAGTTAATTTTTGACCAGCCTCGTTAAAACTATTGGTGTAGTTTAATGAGACTTGATAGCTTTGGTCATCTTGGTTTTCCTCCTCATTTCTAAAGGTATTACTGTTAATAACCGTTTGGTTATACCTTGTAGTATTGTTTTCTGTAATATCTTGTTCATCAGTAAAGCGACCAAATACACTACCTGTAATAGAAGATTTGTCGGTTAAAAAATATTCCATTCCTAAATTAATATTGAAACCTTTATCGTTTCTTTTGATCTTTCTATCCTCTATAATTCTATCAAAATTGTCTGGAATGGTGTCAAAATAATTATTATCAAAATAACCATTTCCTGGGGCGGCTCTATAAAAGTAGCCAAGGGTGTTAAAGATGTTGAATTTATCTGTTCTTAAATTAAGATTAGCGGTTATAGAACTTGAGGTAGGATAACCAACAGTAGTATTTATAGTTCCGTTAATACCTAAAGTCTTTTCTTTTTTAAGAATTATGTTGAGTATACCTGCAGTACCTTCAGCATCATAACGAGCGGAAGGACTTGTAATTACTTCTACTTTCTCAATGGCATCGGCGGGTAATGATCTAAGTGCGTCAGTAGAACCAAAACCTGCCATTGCAGAAGGTTTACCATTAATTAAAATTCTGACATTATCATTTCCGCGTAAAGCGATTGCACCATCAATATCTACGGTTACAGAAGGTATATTATTTAGAGCGTCACTTATATTGGCGCCACTAGTAGTTAAATCTTTACCAATATTATAGATTTTTTTATCTAAGCGAACTTCTACCGTGGTCTTTTCGCCGACTACTTCAACAGCGTCTAATTGTGCAACATCTAAAGATAATTTTGTGATACCTAAGTTGGTATTTTCGGAAAGTAATTGATTTGCTTTTTTATAAGTTTTGTAAGAAATATATTCAATACTCACATTATAGTTACCTGGGTTGGTTTCTACACTATAATTACCATCTATATCAGTAATGCCCCCTGTAATTATTTCAGGATTTTTTACACTTTGTAAAACTAGCGTTGCATATTCTAATGGTTCGTTAGTTTCTTGGTCTAAAACCTTTCCTGTTATTACAATTGAGCTCTTTTCCCGGTCTCCTCCCGGTCTTTGACTATATGTGTAATTGATAGATAGTACTAGGAGTAAGAGTAATGGGAAAAGTTTTTTCATTAAGTTAGTTTTTAGATTTCTTTCGTTTTTCTTTTTTCTTTTTTTTCGACTTTTTTAGTGTTTTCGCAACACCTTCTTTTTGCAATGCAACAAATGCATCATATTTTTCTATAGGCAAACCAGCTTTTAATTCTTCATCTTGCCTTTTTGTAATATTGTCATAAACCTCAAGCATTTTTTCGGGAGGTAATTTTAATATTCGAGCTTCAATACGTTCTTGCACATACTTTTTTAATACCGAACTTAAAACAGCTTGTTCAAAATCATTTAAAGCTAGGGCCTCAGTAATTCTAGGCATTTCACCATCAACTAATTGCTCAGCAGTTTTAGGTTCAGGCTCTTTTTGAGTTTCCTGAGCTTGCGGTATAGAACTTCTTTGGCTACCATACCCATAGTTTCCTCTTCCTCCATAGCCACGACCGCCGTAGCCATATTGCGCGTAAATTTCAGAACCTCCTAAAAGTATTGACAGTACTATGAAAAATTTGATACTACTGCCTTTTAATCCTTTTTTCATATGCTTTGATTGTAAATTTAAACTTTGGTTTAACTGCGATTGGTTAATTCTTTGTTAATATGTTTAATTTATTTTAATTTTGATTAAACATTTTAATTTATTAAAGAATCTATATTTGAAGATGGCCTACCTATTACCGCACTATTCCCATTGATTACAATAGGTCGTTCTATTAATTTTGGATAGGCTATCATGGCGTCTATAACTTCTTCATCTGATAATTGTTCGCTTTTGAATTTTTCTTTCCAAATAGCTTCAGATTTTCTTATCAGATTTATGGGTTCTATATTTAAACAGCTTATTATATTTTTAAGTTCATCTTTAGTAGGTATATCTTCCAAATAATTTACAACTTCAAATTTCTTGCCAGAATTTTCTAAAAAAGCAAGACCCTCCCTAGATTTTCTACATCTTGAATTATGGTATATTTTAATCATAATAATACACGGTGTAATTTAAATATATAACTTTTCCTAATTCTCGAATTAAGAAGTAGGAAAAGCTAATGCTATTCTTCTTCTTTTTGGCCCATCATCATTAGAAATGCTTTTAGAAACTGGTCTATATCTCCGTCCATAACATTATCAACGTTTCCTGTTTCTTCACCAGTTCTTACATCTTTTACAAGTTTATATGGATGCATTACATAGTTCCTAATTTGAGAACCCCATTCAATTTTCATCTTAGAAGATTCAATTTCTTGTCTTGCTTCCATTTTCTTGCGAAGTTCAATCTCATATAATTGAGATTTAAGCATTTTCATTGCCGTAGCTCTATTATCATGCTGACTTCTACTATCTGAACATGAAATTTGTATACCTGTGGGGTGGTGCGTCAATTGAACCTTGGTTTCGACCTTATTTACATTTTGGCCACCTGCACCGCTAGACCTTGCTGTAGTAATAGTAATATCAGCAGGATTTATATCAACTTCAATACTATCATCTACTAATGGATATACATATACAGATACAAAAGATGTATGTCTTTTTGCATTACTGTCAAACGGGGAAATTCGCACCAATCTGTGTACGCCATTTTCTCCTTTTAACCATCCAAAAGCAAATTCGCCATCAATTTCTAACGTAACTGTTTTAATACCCGCTACATCACCTTCTTGGTAATTTAGTTCTTTAATTTTATAACCATTTTTTTCTGCCCACATCATATACATGCGCATAAGCATTGCAGCCCAATCACAACTTTCTGTACCGCCAGCACCTGCGGTAATTTGTAATACTGCTGGCAGTTCATCACCTTCCTCAGAAAGCATATTCTTAAATTCCATCTTTTCAATGGTATTCAAAGCTTTCTCATATTGTTGTTCGACTTCTTCTTCTGTAACTTCTCCCTCTTGTTGAAATTCTATTAATACTTCCAATTCGGAAACAAGCGTTTCTGCCGCATTATAATCATCTACCCATTGCTTTTTCGATTGGATGAATTTCATATGCGCCTGTGCTTCCTGCGGATTGTTCCAAAAATCAGGTGACAAGGTTTTTTCTTGTTCGTTCTCTATTTCTATTAATTTGGCATCAATGTCAAAGATACCTCCTCAACGCACCAAGGCGATCTAAAAGACCTTTGTAGTGGTCTGTACTTATGTTCATATATTTAAATTTTGGTAAAAATAATACTCTTTTGAGTAAACTGGAAAGTTATTTTACTACTGTTGACTTTGCACTTTTACGCTGTATTTAGTTTTGTTTTGCCCTTGGGAATAAATGATACCTTTTAGAGGAGAACAATCTTTATAGTCTTTACCATGGCATACCTTTATATGGTTAGTGTTCGCCATGATATTATTGGTTGGGTCAAATCCTTTCCAGCCTACTAGGGGAATGTAGACTTCTGCCCATGCATGCATTTGCGAATCCCCAATGAGTCCATGTTCTTGATTTAAATACCCTGAAACATAGCGTGCAGGTATACCATTCTTTCTTGACATTGCGCAAAAAAGATGTGTAAAATCTTGACATACCCCTTGGCGTGTAGCAATAACATCTTTTAATTCTGTGTCTACTTGAGTGACACCTGCTTTAAATTGAATATGATTAAAAGTCCAATGATTTAAATTCTGTAAATTTTTAAATATGGAGTTTGAAGGGTCAAATATAAAAATAGAAGATGTTCCATCAGGTAATGTTGTTAGCGGTGTTCTTTTTAAAAAGGACTCAAAGTCTATTTTGAAATCAAATTCTTTTATTTTTTCATTCGCTAAGGTATCGTCTAAATCTAAGGGAAAATCAAAAGGATCTATATCATCCTTTCTAAAACTGAATTGTGCCTCAAAATTTATTTGCTTGAATTTGATTTTGGGATGAACTCGAATAGTTTTGAATCCAAAGCCATTTATAGAGTATTCATTATCAGCAAATAATGAATTGGAAAACTCAACATTGACATCATGTTGAGTATTATTTTCCATTGGTATGATCAAGAATTGCCAATAGGCATTATTTACCCAATTATCATAGGTATTTTCAGTCTTATAGGTGATTTTGTATTCATTTGACATAGTAGCCAAAGATACCTTAATTAAAGGTTTTAATAGTTAAAAAATTCTTCGTCAACTTTGTCGCTTATTTTTACGAGACTGTCCAGAATATTTTCAATAAAAGCTTTAATGTCCTCTTCTATTTCTTCTATATATTTAAATTCGTATTCGGCGCGTACCCTTCCTATTAAAAAACCTGTAGATTCCTTATTATATCTCTTTTCAGGATTTAGTATGCGTACATGTTCATTTACCTGATTTAAAGAATTCATAACTGATCTTGGGCAATTTGGATTCAGAATTAAAAACTCTAAGGTAGAAATACTTGTAGGGGTTTTTTTGTAAAACCTACGCATCATATCATAAGATTCTGCGCATTTCAATAAGGTTGTCCATTCAAAACTTTTACTGAATTTATCTCCATAACTACCTTGTGATAATAATGCATCGTTATACTTGGAGTTGATCATCCGGGTTATCTGTGTTGCTCTTTCAATATTTATCCCCATCATTATAATAGCATATACTGAATCATGGAGCAAGGTCCCTCTTATTTTTCCTCGTAAAATTGCGGTCATTTCAGCAATATTACTTGTGAAATCATGAAGTCCGTTTTTAACAAAGACATCCTTAGGGTAATTAAGAACAAAATGATAAAACTTGTTTATAGCTTCGTATAATTCGGTCGATATTAAATCTCGTGCACTATTAGCGTTTTCCCTAGCAAGCTTTACGGTACTAATTATAGAAAAAGGGTTGTTTGTATCTAATCCAATACTAAATAGAACTTCTTCTTCTATCAATATTTTCTCATCATCTTTTTCGGGATCCCCAAGCATAAATAACATCGATCTCAAAACGAACTGTCTATCTTGTGATTTTACGTTTGGCGCATCTAAAGATGAAAAATAATTCACGTTCAAATAACGTGCAATGTGTTCAGAACGTTCAATATAACGTCCCATCCAGAATAAATTATTGGCTACTCTTGCTAGCATATGATTTTTTATTGTTTTTTTAGTACCCAGGTATCTTTAGAACCACCCCCTTGTGAGGAATTTACAATTAAATTTCCTCTTTTCAACGCCACTCGCGTGAGCCCGCCTTTTAGTACAAATTCTTTGTCTTTTCCTAGAATAGTGAATGTTCTTAAGTCTACATGTCGCTGTTCAAAAGATTCTGTTTCATCTATATATGTAGGATGAACACTAAGAGACATTATTGGTTGTGCTACATATTTTCTAGGACTTTCCTTGATTTCTAGTTTAACCTTTTCTATTTCTGCTTTGGTCAAGGTATTTCCAATTGAAATTCCGTAGCCGCCAGCCTCATCTACCGGTTTAATTACAAGCTCGTGAATGTGTTCTAAAACATACTTTAATTCATCTGGTCTGCTACAGTGATAGGTATGTACATTGTTTAATATAGGTTCTTCGTTTAGATAGTATTTTATAATCTGAGGCATGTAGGTATATACTGCCTTGTCATCTGCTACGCCAGTACCAGGTGCATTTGCCAATGTTACATTACCTTTTTTGTATGCAGCGAATAAACCTGGTACACCTAGTGCAGAATCGGGTCTAAATTCTAAAGGGTCGATAAATTGGTCGTCTATTCTTCTATAGATAACATCTACCTTCTCAGGACCTTTTATTGTTTTCATATAAACAAAATCGTTTTCAACAAAAAGATCACGACCCTCTACTAACTCTACACCCATTGTTTTAGCAAGGTATGAATGCTCGTAAAAGGCAGAGTTGAACATACCTGGGGTTATAACCACAACGTTGGGAACATCAACCCCTTTAGGTTTTACCGATTCTAAAAGCTCTAAAAGATTTTCAGCATAATTGGTTACGGTATGAGTTTGGTAATGATTAAAAACGCCGAATAATGCTTTTTTGAGGGCAGTACGATTACAGATTACATAGCTCACCCCAGACGGACATCTAATATTATCTTCTAAAACATAATACTTACCATCTTTATGTTTAATTACATCAGTGCCTGATATATGATTATATATTCCACCAGGAGGATTAACTCCGTTCATTTGATCCAAATAATTGGCAGAAGAGGTGATTAAATCTATGGGTACCACTTTATCTTTCAATATTTTTTTATCGTGATAAATATCCCATAGAAATAAATTTAAAGCTTTACTTCTTTGAATAGAACCTCGTTCTATAATATCCCATTCATCGGGATCTATAATTCGCGGAAACAAATCAAAAGGAAAAATTTTCTCTTGAACATCGTTGTCGCCATAAACTTGAAAAGTAATTCCCTGATTGAAAAAAGAGGATTTTGCTTTCGAATTTAGGTTTACATAATCACTTATAGAATGTTCACCATACATATCAAATAATTTTTGATATACCTCTTTAATTTTTCCTTCACCATCATATATTTCATCGTATAATTCTGGGTTTTTTTGATAAGAAGAAAAGATTTGATTTTCAATGTTGGCCATAGACATAGTTTTCTTAAAAGGTACATGATAAATTGTATATTATTACTATCATATTAATATTAATCTTTAATTTTTTCCCCTATTCCGTAATAATTCGATAGCTTTTTTAACAAAAATGATATTTATTATCTTGATTGTAAGTTGGTTTTATCGTTACTTAGTTTTTATATACTTTTAGGAGAAATTAAAATAGAATGAAAAAATATTATGTGCTTCTCGTAGCATTTGCCTTGCTATCCTTTAATATGATATCCGCCCAGTTCACCGAGAAGAAAAAAGACTTTGTGAAATATGAAGGACTTTATAACTTTTATTACGATGAAAGCCAAGATAAAATCTACCTAGAAGTTAATGATTTAAATAAAGAATTTTTATATGTATACTCTTTAAGTAGTGGAATAGGTAGTAATGATATAGGTTTAGATCGTGGTCAATTAGGTAATGAACAAGTGGTTTTCTTTAAAAAAGCAGGCAACAAATTATTGCTTGTGCAACCAAATTTAAAATACAGAGCAATTACTGATAATGATTTGGAACGTAAATCTGTAGAACAGGCATTTGCTAAATCGATTTTATTTGGTTTTCCTATTGAAGAGGAGAAAAGTGGCGTTTATATTATTGATATTACCGATTTCTTAATGCAAGATGCCCATGGGGTTTCTGAGAGGTTAAAACGAGCCAAGCAAGGTTCATATAGTTTAGATAAATCAAAAAGTGCATTTGCTTTAGATAGAACAAAAGCTTTTCCGAAAAATATAGAATTCGATGTTACATTGACATTTAAAGGAGAAACTGCAGGTGAGTATATTAAAAGCGTTACGCCAAATGCAAGTTTAGTAACAGTGGCCGAACATCATTCTTTTATAGAATTACCGGATGATAAATTTGAAAAACGAGCGTTCGACCCAAGAAGTGGTTCATACCCATTTTCTTATTATGATTATGCCACACCAGTTGAATCTCCAATTCTTAAGCAATTTATTACAAGACATCGATTATCAAAAAAGAATCCTGATCAGGAAATTAGTGAAGCGGTAAAACCCATAATTTATTATTTGGATAATGGAACACCAGAACCGGTAAGGTCTGCTCTTTTAGAAGGTGGTCGATGGTGGAACCAAGCATTCGAGGCAATAGGGTATAAAGATGCTTTTCAATTGATTATGTTACCAGATGATGCAGATCCTTTAGATGTACGTTACAATGTAATTCAATGGGTACACCGGTCTACAAGAGGGTGGAGCTATGGTAGTAGTATTACCGACCCTAGAACGGGTGAAATAATTAAAGGTCATGTTAGTCTTGGTAGCTTACGTATTCGACAAGATTTTTTAATAGCGCAGGCTTTATTGAATAAACCATTCGCTGAACGTGATGATAATTACCAGCCGATGTTAGATATGGCGATAGCCCGAATTCGTCAATTGTCTGCCCACGAAATAGGTCACACGCTTGGCTTTGCTCATAATTATGCGGCGAGTACTACAGATAAATCATCCGTTATGGATTACCCTCATCCCCAGTTTTCATTGGTTAATGGTGAAATAGATTTTTCTAAAGCTTATGAAACAGGAATAGGTGATTGGGATAAGGTTACTGTAGCTTATTCTTATCAGAATTTTTCCAAGGATGAAGAGAAGAAAGGTTTGAATGCTATTTTGGACAAGGCCAAGGTAGATGGGCTTCGATATATTACCGATCAAGATGCTCGACCTCAAGGTAGCGCTCATGTGTTGGCACATTTGTGGGATAACGGAACCAATGTTAGTAAAGAATTAGATGCGATGTTGAAAGTTCGTAAAAAGGCTATTGAGAATTTTTCAGTGGATAATATACAAGAGGGTACTCCGTATTCAGTTTTAGAAGATGTATTTGTGCCCCTTTATTTCTTTCATAGATATCAAACAGAAGGTGTATCAAAAATTATTGGTGGATTAGAATATAATTATGCAGTAAAAGGCGACGGACAACAAACGGTTGCTATTGCAGATAAGGCTTTGCAGCAAGAAGCTTTAAAAAGCGTTTTAAAGACTTTAGACGCTGCTGAAATTGCGATACCAAAAGATAAATTGAGTTTGTTTCCTCCACGTGCTTTTGGAACGCCAAGAACTCGCGAATCGATAAATGGAAAAACAGGTGTTTCTTTTGATGCCTTGTCGGCGGTAGAAACAGCATCTGATATGACATTATCGTTTTTATTACACCCAGAGCGAGCTTCTAGACTAATTCAGCAAAAAGCAATTGATGGAAATAATTTGGGATTAGAAGAGGTTATCATTGAGTTGATTTCAACTACAATTAATAAAAAGAATAAAGATGCCTATTTAAGTGAAGCCCAAACTACGATTAATTTCAGAGTACTGTTTCATATCATGAACTTGGCAGGTCATACAGAAGTACATCCTCAGGTTAATGCAATTGCATCACAGAAATTAAAAGAATTGAATTTTCAATTAGCTAAAGATTCAGGAAGCAATGCAATTCATGCTGAAATGATTAAAAGAATAAAAGAATTTAATGATCATCCAGAATTGTTCAAAGTGATACCTTCACCTAAAATTCCTGATGGTTCTCCTATAGGAATGGGTTGTTTTCACTAATATAAAAACACAAGGTTACAATGCAAATAAATCTTATAAGTGATACCGTAACAAAACCGACACCTGGTATGTTAGATGCTATGATGGCAGCAGTTGTAGGTGATGATGTGTTTAAAGAAGACCCGACGGTTAATGCTTTAGAAGAAAAAGTAGCAAATCTTTTTGGTATGGAATCTGCTTTATTTTTTCCAAGTGGTACTATGACAAACCAGACGGCTATAAAATTACATACACAGCCTGGTGAACAGCTTATTTGTGATAAATATGCCCATATCTACAATTATGAAGGAGGTGGAGTAAGTTTTAACAGTGGAGTATCTTGTAGACTGGTCGATGGTACTAGAGGTACAATGACAGCTGCTCAAGTAGAATCAGTTATTAACCCACCAGATTTTTATCATAGTCCGCTGACTACCTTAGTTTGTGTTGAAAATACTGCAAATAAAGGCGGTGGTACATGTTGGGATTTTCAAGAACTTCAAAAAATAAGGAAAGTTTGTAACGAACACCATTTAGGATTTCACTTAGATGGTGCTCGTTTGTGGAATGCTATGGTTGAAAAGAATGAGACTGCTCTTCAGTACGGTCAACTGTTCGACACTATTAGCGTATGTTTAAGTAAAGGGCTTGGCTGCCCAGTTGGGTCATTGTTATTGGGAACAAAAGATCAAATAGATAAGGCAATTCGAATTCGTAAAATTTTTGGTGGTGGAATGCGACAATCAGGATTTTTAGCGGCTGCGGCTATTTATGCCTTAGATAATCATATTGAACGATTAGCGGAAGATCATAAAAAAGCCCAAGAGATTGGGAAAGCTTTGTTAGCAAAGCCATTTATAAAAAAGGTGGAGCCGATAGAGACTAATATTGTCATATTTGAAATAGATGAGTCATTTATGACTAGCGATAAATTTGTTAATAAACTTAAGGAAAAGGGTATCTTGATAATTGGTATGGGACAAGGCAAATTGCGTATGGTCACTCATTTAGACTACACGGACGCAATGCACGATGAATTATTAAATCAACTGGCTGCGTTCTAAGCTTATTGAAGATTTAGCTCAAGACTATTAGAAATATTTAAAATACCGTTCTCCATTCCTGCCTCCGAAGTATAAAGTCCGCTAGATCCTAAAGTCTGCCCATTTTGGTTTTTTAACTCTACAAGAAATTTACCTTCGGTATTTGTCTTCCTTTCAAAAAAAATCGTTCTAGTATCTTTTAAATCCTTAAAATCTTTTAAGGTCTTATCTAATTCTTCTTTACTCGAAAATGAAATACTTTTAAGCAAGGTTTTGCCATTGGTTGATTTTAATTTAAACTCAAATTTGCCGTCTTTTTTTTTATTAATCTTTATCATATCCTTAAAGATATATAATAATTTCTCTGAATTTAAGTGACTCTCTGAATAATAGTGTGTCTTAATAGTTGCGGTGTTTGTGCAGTTGGTTTAAAATTGGATTTTAATTTTTTGGATTAATTAAGAACTAACATTGTTTTTAGACAAAGTAAAAAAGGCTTACACAATTGTATAAGCCTTTTTTGTACTTGAAAGACAATTTCTTAAATATTTTTTTCAGAAGTCGGAGGTGTTAATTTACCACTATATTCATACTATAACCAGATACTTCTTTAATTTCCTTTCCTTTAGAATCCAAAACTTTTAATAGCGGGAAAACCTTCCTTTTTATTTAATTTGATAAGCAATTCTTTATTTTGAAGTAGCTGCTTTTCTGATAATAAATCTTTGATTTTTAGATATATTGACATAGAGAAGTATTTAATTCTTGTAATTGGCTTGTGTCGATCAAATCAGTTTTCAGCATTTTACATGGGGGCAACCGTCTTTAACGTTAATGAAGACTAGTACATTTTTCTTTTGTTTCTTCGCTTTTGAAATAACAGAATCCGTAATCCTTTAACCATTTTGTATCATCTAAGCTAGCATAATCTGCCTGGGTGGTTATAAATAGGTGTAGTATAAATAAACGGATAACATATTTTATTGGTTAATTATAAAAAGCATACCAATGTTACTTGAATAACGAATCCATACCAGGAATATTGGGCATTCCTTCTTTTGCTACAGCCGCTAATTCTGCTTCATTAACGTTTGTAGCGTTTTGTATGGCTTTGTTTAAAGTCATGATGAGGTAGTCTTCCAATTGTTCTTTGTCTTTCAAAAGACTATCATCTATTGCTATTTTCTTTATCTGTCTATTGGCAGTTATAGTTACTGATAATAAGTTGTCATTTGATTTTTCTTCAAGTGTAACCGTATCCAATCTTTTTTTAGTGGCTTCTACTTTTTGTTGGGTTTCTTTAAGTTTACCCATCATTCCCATCATATCTCCGAACATAATTTAATATTTAGATTTAAAATGTAAAAATAATGAAATTGGGAGCCATTTTTGTTTTTAAGTATTCTAAAAGAGGATCTGTGAATTAGTCTTATTTTTACATGCTTATCAAATAATGAACTTAATATGAGTCTTAAGTATCCGCCAATAGCGAAAAAAGTAGAAAAGAAATTAATCATTCATGATGATGTTCGGTTTGATAATTATTACTGGCTTAATGACAAGGAAGATAAAGAAGTTATTTCATACCTAGAAGCTGAAAATTCATATTACGAAACGCTAACGGCACATACCAAAGAGTTTCAAGAAAATTTATTTCAAGAAATGAAAGGTAGAATTAAAGAAGATGATTCTTCCGTGCCTTATAAATTGAATGATTATTGGTATAGTACGCGATATATAATAGGGGGCGAGTACCCCTTGTACTCAAGATTTAAGCAGCATTTAAACGCTGAAGAAGAAATAATGTTCAACGGGAATGATATGGCAAAAGGGCATGATTATTTTAGTCTTGGTGGCATTGCTATCAGCCCTGATAATAAATTGGCTGCATTTGGTGTCGATACTGTTTCAAGAAGGCAATATACTTTACAGGTTAAAAATCTAGAAACTGGAGTTATTTTAGAAGATAAAATAGAGAATACTACAGGTGGTGGTGTATGGGCTAATGATAATAAGACCTTGTTTTATACAAGAAAAGATCCGGTAACACTTCGTTCTGATAAAATTTACAAGCATATGTTGGGGACGCCAACTTCTGAAGATGTTCTTATTTTTCATGAGGATGATGATACATTTAGCACATTTATTTATCGTACCAAATCGAAAAAGTATTTGGTAATAGGTTCATTTAGTACATTGACTTCTGAATTTCAAATTTTACCTACCGATAATCCTGATGGTGAGTTTGTAGTTTTTTCTCCACGAAAAAGAGGTCTAGAGTATACCATCTTTCATTATGAGAATTACTTCTACATTTTAACGAATAAGGATAAGGCAGAGAATTTTAAGTTAATGCGGACTTCGGAAGAAGAGACTGCATCTGAACATTGGCAAGAGTTTATTACCCATCGTGAAGAAGTGTTATTAGAAGATATCGATATTTTTAAAGAATACTATGTGCTTTCTGAGCGGGAAAACGGACTTAATAAGATTCGAATAATTAAATGGGACGGTACCGAGGAATATTTTTTACCATTTCAAAGTGAAACATATACTGCCTACGTTGGTAGTAATCCTGATTTTGATACCGAGATTTTAAGGTATTCTTATAATTCAATGTCTACTCCAAGTTCGGTTATTGATTTTAATATGCGAACAAAAGCGAAAGATGTCAAGAAAGAACAGGAAGTGCTTGGTGGTAAGTTTGACAAGGAAAATTATAAAGAACTTCGTTTGTGGGCTAAAGCTCGTGATGGCGAAAAGATACCTATGTCATTAGTCTATAGAAAAGATACGGTCTTAGATGAAAATACACCATTATTGCAATATGCATATGGATCTTATGGCGCTACTATAGACCCTTATTTTTCTACTGTTCGTTTAAGTTTATTGGATCGTGGTTTTGTTTACGCCATTGCACATATAAGGGGAGGGGAGTATTTAGGGCGAAGATGGTATGAAAATGGTAAACTTCTGCAAAAGAAAAACACCTTTACCGATTTTATAGATTGTTCTAAATTTTTAATCGAACAAAAAATGACCAGTGCTCAGCATTTATATGCTATGGGAGGGTCTGCAGGTGGCTTGCTAATGGGTGCTATTATCAATATGCAACCTGAAATTTATAAGGGCATAATTGCAGCTGTACCCTTCGTTGATGTAGTAACCACAATGTTAGATGATTCTATACCTCTAACAACTGGTGAGTATGATGAATGGGGAAATCCGAATGAAAAGGAATATTACGATTATATGAAGTCTTATTCGCCATATGATAATGTTGTTGCACAAGAATATCCAAATATGTTGGTGACTACTGGTTTGCATGATTCTCAAGTGCAATATTTTGAACCTGCTAAATGGGTAGCTAAATTAAGGGATTTAAAAACAGATAGTCATCAATTACTTCTTAATACCAATATGGAAGCTGGCCATGGAGGTGCTTCCGGAAGGTTCGAATCTTTGCGTGAAGTCTCTAAAGAATATGCCTTTCTTTTAGATTTAGAAGGGAAAATCGCATAGTTGAAAAAAAATAGTAGATTTGCATCAGAAATTTTAACAAATTTCGTTTATAGAAACAACTAAACTTTGAACCCCCTTATGAAAAATGAGATCAGGGCTTACAACAATATATTGGAATTAGTAGGTAATACACCGCTAGTTAAGTTGAATAAAATTGCTGAAGGTCTAACCGGTAATTTTTACGCAAAGGTCGAGGCTTTTAATCCAGGTCATTCTTCTAAAGATAGAATTGCGATTCATATTATTGAGCAAGCGGAAAAAGCAGGTTTACTTACAGAAGGTAGTACTATAATTGAGACAACTTCTGGTAATACTGGTTTTAGCATAGCTATGGCCAGTATCATTAAAGGTTACGATTGCATTTTGGCGGTAAGTTCAAAATCATCTCCAGATAAAATTGATATGCTTCGCTCTATGGGCGCAAAAGTATATGTTTGTCCTGCGCACGTAAGTGCAGATGATCCTAGATCTTACTACGAAGTAGCTAAAAGATTACATAAAGAGACAAAAGGCTCTATCTATATCAATCAATATTTCAACAAATTGAATATGGAGGCGCATTATAAATCTACCGGTCCTGAAATTTGGGAACAAACAGGTGGACAAATAACACATTTAATTGCGTGTAGTGGAACAGGTGGTACTATTTCTGGCACGGCACGTTACCTGAAAGAACAAAATCCTAATGTTAAAGTTATTGGTGTTGATGCTTTTGGTTCTGTATTGAAGAAATATCATGAAACTGGAAAATTAGATACAAATGAAATTTATCCTTACCGTATTGAAGGTTTAGGTAAGAATTTGATTCCAGGAGCGACCGATTTTTCAATTATAGATGAGTTTATAAAGGTTGCCGATGCTGAAAGTGCACATACGGCTAGAGAAATTTCTAGAACAGAAGGTATTTTTGTCGGTTACACAAGTGGTGCGGTAATGCAGGCAATTAAACAATTAAATGAATTGAATACATTCGATAAGAATAGTAATGTTGTTGCTATTTTTCCTGATCATGGTTCTAGATATATGAGTAAAATATATAGTGATCAATGGATGGAAGATCAAG
>TARA_R110002050_G_scaffold151000_1_pt1 | contig 16284 bp, 15 predicted proteins | sample TARA_R110002050 | Tara Oceans TARA_R110002050 (sample SAMEA4396988) | marine metagenome | biome: Polar Biome; feature: [DCM] deep chlorophyll maximum layer (ENVO:01000326); material: water (ENVO:00002006), including particulate matter (ENVO:01000060) such as... | depth 25 m
CTAAACTTACGAATTAGATTTGGAAACCTAGCTCGTTTCTGTCCATTTACGGCTTAGGAGGGCCGTTCTAAGCTGTAGCATTTCTAGCCATTTATTCTGTATCTCAGTTCAGACTTTAGTGGCATGGTTAATTTGGTGTTTAGCTCACCTAGCCACCCCTCGTTTCTCACAATGTTGACTCAATTTTGTAATGCTAAATAGTGTTTATAGATTTCAGATCTTACTCATGACCCGAACAGCAGATGCACACGGTTTAATAAAGTTGGGCTGCTTACACAGCCCCGGAAATCCACAACCTCAACTAACGTTCTTTATTGGACTGCGACAACACTGAAGCTGCCAGAGACTTTGTCACATTATTATACTTGTTGCTTTGCACTACCGCCGAAGCGACGCTTTCCATTTCTGCGCCGGTCTGATGTGATGTGCTAGCTTGACTTAGTACGGAACCTGCCAAGGTTTTTTGAATTTTAGAAGAACCATTGTCTGTCAAAACAGACGAAGCCAATGATGCTATTTGTGATGAACTTTGCTTTTTATTAGTCATAATTGACTCCTTTTTCATGGTTAAACATCAAGCTACATGCTTGAATTCGGTATGAACGATTACAGCTTCCTCTCCAGCTTCATGAGGAAGCTTTAAACACCAGGGATACCTCACTGGTTGGTGACGTTCGTATTGGTAAACGAAAATGTTGGGCAGGTTACGCTTGTCGTAAGCTTGCCCGAATCGAAATGCGACGCTATTTTGAGATGCCAATATCAAGTGTATGTGCTCCACACCTTGACCAAGCAGTCTCTTGCAGTACTCCAAAAACTCACCACTAAGCCGATTATGTTTTTCTTTTGACCAATGGTTATTTCTATCTAGGGAGGGCAGTGATAGATAGTGAATGGGTAGATTGGCAAACACTGAAGAAATGGCCAGTCTATCGACGGGATAAGATACTGACACAGCAAGGACTGCGGATTTACCTGTGCTCGATGATTGCTCAATGATGAACCGTTCTCCATCATCGCCTTCGTCTAATCCACGCCAATCCGTTCTATCTCGGTCCCAGTCATATACTGTGATTTTACTTTCATCGTCTAGCAAGTAGCCCGTATAAAACGTAAATGGAACTGGGAAAACTCCACCATATACAATTGAAATATCGGATGATGCTGATTGGGAAGTCTTTTCAGCAAGGCTCATCTTTACGTTTTTAATCTTAGTTAACGCTAGATCGGGTCTCGTGATCACGTTGTCGATAATCCGTTCTCGGATATCATTTATTATCGTATCAACCTGCCACGAACAATTGCTTTTTACACACTCACTCAACGGTGAGTCTGACGTATCAACCAAGCCCCTTTGCTCGATAACAATGGTTTTCTTTTTGGTATTTCGTTTGTTTTCTTCTCGATAACGCTGATATTCCCACACAGCACCCCATAATGTAGTTGCTAACCCAGTAATAAAACCAATCGTGAGAAACCACTGTGCAGTACTTGAGGATTGATAACCTAGTTCAAGCGAGTGTTCTGCATCCTTGTATACGAAAGTTAGAGCCCAACTGCCTACTAGTGTCGTTAATAAAATACTAGCCCCAGTCCTAAAAACAATCAGTGCTGGTGAGCGTTTCCTAATAAAGAGCCAATCTGTGGCTTTCTCAATAAAATAGCTAAGAGCTTTTTTCATCGTCCGCTCTCCTCAATCACTTCGTGTTCAACACCACATCCATCCCAAACCCCGTTATGTAACCAGAATTCAAAATAAAGTAGCCAGATAGATGCCCAAGGTAGGATTGTGTCAGCGAGAAACATAGTGGGCTGCCATTCGCTGAGTCTATTTTTTTGTTTGATGACTGGCAAAAAGAGACAGAGTTGCGTCCCTTTTATACCTGTTTTATTTAAGTAGGTATGGGGTATTTTTCGTCCTTCGGCTAAAGCTGATAAATCAAGACCTTTAACGATGCAGACGGGGGAATGACTGAGGGTATACTTTATGACCACCCGATATTCCCTTGAAAAAGGTGTTGGCTGAAGTGTCCCCTCCCACTGAACCGTCTTATCATTATCGATAATTACAACAGTTCCAGGGCAATACCGTTTAAGTGCCAAATATTGTTCAGCAATTCCAATAAGAGGCTGTTCCAATCGCTTTAAAAAAGCAGAATCAGTCGCCATAGAACTGATTCCTCTTAACTGGCACAACATCATTAACTACGCGAGAGACAGGTTGTGCTTTTCCGGCAAATGCTGCTGTTATGGCTCCCGTGCCCAGTACTACTCCGAGGTTGCCATTACTTCTGTTTGCATTGAAAGTCTCAACAAATCGGTCTTTAGCAGCGAGCACAGGCTTTTCTCCGAATGCATCAGATAATGCGGCGAAGATGTTATCTATACCTCGGTTGTTTTCATTCGCCAAACGTTCAAATGTATCTACAGCCTCTTGGTGCCAAACATAAAAGGCTCTGCGGTATTTTTGCCCTTCTTGCTTTTCTACTCGGTTCCACTTTTCTGCGTAGTTCTCTGGTCTCATCGTAGGATTTGCAATGAGTACTTCATCAAAATATATCTTAATGTGATGCGGCATTAACTCGATAACGTCCAATATCAAATCGAGCTCGCTATCATATGTCCTTTCAGACTTTATGATTTCTACATAAGCTTGGCAGGCCAACGTCGTGATTATCACAGAAATTGGTTTAAAATCAGCGTAAGGGTTATTTTCTATTTGCGACCAAACGTCACGATGGCGTTTAAGAATTTGAATAATCCGATTTAATGGTTTCTTTTTCGACTGATCAGGTAGCTCAGTAACGGATTTGTCATCGAATGCTTCTATAATTGCGTTTTTTCTGCGTATGACAGGCATCATTAAACAGACTTTGTCAAACTCCAGAGCCATACCTTCTGGGTTTGATTCCTTAAAGCCAGTACGTTTATCAACCACCCACAGCGGATGCCCTGGTGACACCTCTAAGTCATAGGCTTTGGCGGGGGTGATATCTAGGTGGTAATCTCCCTTGTAGTTGATCCGAAGGCCTCTGGGCAGTTCTTCCACCAAATCCTTATATACATCATTATCTAGAAGATGCCGCTTTACCACTTTGACAATTTCATCTCGTTTTGCATAGCCTGCATTGGGTAAAAACAGGATAAGATCTACGTCAAACTCCTCTTGGGATATTGGTTTATTTGTTGTCCGCAGTCTCATAGACCCCTGCGGATAAATCTGTGCCCCTTTTAGTAATGGATGGTCACAACTCGCCAGATAATTACCAACAGCGTTATAGGCTGTCTCAATTCGTTCACGCTGCGTTTTTGTTAGGTCGAGGTTGTTGAACACTGAGTCCAACATCTTAACCAACATGGATTTCTTGTGCTCACTTAGAGCACGGGCATTAGTAAATAATTCGGTCATAACCTACCTCGTTCAATTTTTTAAAGTAACGGTAATTCCCTTTAACTTACCTATCAACAATACCATACCAAAAACGCATACAACCAACTACATGTGTGATTGATAACAACCAACAAGCACAACATATAGTGCTTGATCGAATTTTGTACTACACCACGTATAATAATTGGATCTGGTACATTGATCAAGTGCTTGTTGATGATCTTTTTTTAGTTCATGATAAAGGAACAGTACGCATTGATAGTGCACGACGTGTAATGAGTGGAATTATGAATAATAAATACAGCTACTTAGAGCTTTTAGAGAAAACCCAAAGCACTTCCAAAGCAGATCGCTTGGCTTACATTGATTTTCTATTAATGTTTAAGGGAGGTTTAAACCGGAGTGATTTGACTGACTTTTTTGGTATCAAGGAGGCATCAGCATCTGCGGCCATTTCAGACTATAAGAAATATCGAAAGGACAATGTTTCATATGAACATCGAGAAGGTAAAAATGTAATAAAGCTAAGTACCTTCAATCCACTTATTAAATTTGGTGCAGAAAGTGCACTTAGCATGTTGGCCAATGGATTTAACAAAGGTAAGGTGGAGAATCTAAAATTTATACCGTACGAAAGAGTTGCATTACTACCCAAAAAACTAGATGTCGAAATGATTTCAAAAGTAACTAGGGCAATCAGTAATAGAACAGCTATTGATTGTGAGTACTTTTCCAGATCTATCGGACATCAGATAAAAAGACAGCTGTTTCCGACAGCTATTTTTTATGACGGCATATCATGGATGTTTAGAGCTTATAGTTTAGGTAGTAAATTCAATGACGATGGATTCAAGTCATTCAATTTTTCTAGGTTGAAAGCTGCAACAGAAGAGCCAAATAAATTTGCGTCTCCAACACAGCGCATCGAAAGTGATAAGGAATGGCACATGTCCATACCTGTCGTGCTTAAAGTGCATCCGTCAATTCAAGGAAGTCAAAAAGAGACACTCCTCTATGAGTTTGATATGGATAGGGATACTGAACAGCTTATTATTAGCGTTAAGGCTGTACTCTTTTATTACTTGGTAGAACAATGGAAAATTGATACTCGAATAGCTACAGATATTAATAATGATAGACGTGGTAACGATAACTACAACTTTTTATTAATAAATCGTAGCATTATGGAGGGGTATAAATGTATGGAGAATGTTCTCAAATAACGTTTAGTTTAGTGAGTCAAAATATGAATGAACTCGCTACGTTATTTGATACAAAATTGTCTTCAATCCCTATGACCTGAGTTGGTTACGGTAGTCGTGTTTCAGCTTTTATTGTTGATTCGTTCTTAGCACTTAGACGGGGTTAATCTATAGGAATATTAATTTGAAATGCATCGTTTAGATCTAAAAATCTAGCTTGTTTCTGTCCAGAAATGTGCCACGGCGTGTAAATCATTTATGCCCCTAAGTGAGTTTAAACAAAGACTCCATTAACTAGTGCTTACCTTGCTCATCTACATATACAATTATTACTAATAGATAGCATTATCAAGTATGCTGATTTTATATACAGTTAAAATGAATTTAAGCTTACTGTTAATCAAATAATGAAGTGGATGAGTCTAAAGTAGTACTGTGAAAATATGCTACCTAACTTAATCTATTGATTTTATTTACAGTAAATTTCACTGGTAGTTTATTAACGCTTTATCTTGAGTGTTTCTGATAATTTATTACTTTACATCAAAGATATAGCAAATGTAGGATGATGTTAATTAATAGCTTAAATGGTCTATTTGATTTGGCGATCTATTCAATAAGCTGTTAAGTTTCAAGGAGCAGGTATGAGTAAGACTCAACACGTAGTGAAAGATAGTAAAGGTGGGTGGGCTGTAAAAAAAGGTGGTGGTGAAAAGGCTAGCCGTCATTTTGATACACAGCAGGACGCAATAGATTGGGGACGGCAAGTAGCTAAAAACCAAAAGGCTGAATTTTATATCCATGGTAAGGACGGAAAGATTCGTTCAAAAGATAGCTATGGAAACGATCCCCACCCACCTAAAGATAAAAAATAAATATGGACAATTTTGAACTTAATGTTTTTGTTAATTGTCCATTTGACGATGATTATAGGCAATTGCTAATCACTGCTATTTTTACGGTTAAATTTCTTGGCTACAAACCAAGATTATCAATCGAAAGAGCTGATTCTGCCGAAAGCAGAATCGAAAAAATAGTAGGGCTTATCAACGAATCCAAATTTGGTATACATGACTTATCTCGAATGGTTTCAACCGGAAGTGAAGAGCATTTTCGTATGAATATGCCATTCGAATTAGGAATAGATTATGGCTGTCAAAAACTCAAAGGTGATATTTGGGCGACAAAACAGATTCTAATATTAGAGAAGGAGCGTTATAGGTATCAAAAAGCTCTTTCAGACTTATCTGGTTCTGATATCAAAAGTCATGATGATGATCCAATTAAGCTTATTAAAGCAGTGAGAGATTGGTTTGTTACAGTTGAGTCTTTAAGAGTCGATGGCACTAAGAAAATTTGGAATAGTTTTAATGATTTTCAAGCATATTTATATGATGAAGTCGTTGAAAAAGATGGGCATGACTCTGTTGATGATGTTCAAATTACAGAAGTTATCCAGCATATCTCAGACTGGTTAGTAATTGAAAAATAAATATTTAAAGTGGAAATTACTAACAATTTTCCGTTTCATTTCTCTACACATTTTAACAAGCAATTATTACTCCTTCCCTCTTAAATGGGTATTATGTGACATAAGGATGTTCCGTGATCGATAAAGTATTGAGTTACCTCGAAGGAGGGCAATATTGGCTTGCTTCTGTAGTTATTGTTTTCGCCGTTATTGTGAACATAGAGAAAATTTTATCTATCGTTGATACACAAAGTAAAAAGCGTTTAACTTTATTAAAAGATGCAATCTCTGATGGATCTATAACAGAAAATTTAAAGTCTCATCTTAAAGACGAAATCCAAGGGGAGTATTTTTATCAGACTCATAAAATTCACATGGATAAATTTAAACGTGATTTGTTGATTGAAACTCATAATAAGTTAAAAGGTGAAATTACACTCAAGCAATTTAAAAAAGCAAACAATCAGCTTATTGTTAAAGATGAAAAGCTGCATGTTGAGATCACTAACCTTGATAAGCTTTCCTTATATTACAATGTGTTTTTCGGTATTTTGATGGCAATATTCGGTTTTGTTATATTATCAGTCCCTGTTAGTTTAGTTGAACCTGACATATATAATATTATCAAGTGGTTAGCTCTAAGTTTGTTTTTCATCTGCTTTGGTTTTTTTATGGTGTATCAAACTTTCCCGATTATAATTGCAAAACGGATACGAAATGCTTTAAATTCTATATAACAAAAAACTATGGTTGAACCTAATATTTCTTAATCAAAATTCTACTAGATAATACTTAAAACTTAACGCATTTTTGTCCAGAAACCGTTTAGAGGACTAACTCAGGTAAGGCTTGGTATTCATAGACAATTAGTCGTTTTTTGCTAAAGACCATAATGATTTTTCTACTCTTGCCACTGGTCATCTTCCATATCTATATCAACCAATGCTATTAAATCATTGCACGATACCCCTAGGGCATTTCTTGCGATATTATGTTTTGTATTTATACCTCTTTTTATCTTCATTGATGGTACTGGCTATGAATATTTTATTTCTTTGTACTTCAAATTTACATCGTTCCCGCACAGCTGAAGATTACTTCAAGTCGGTCAAGAAAAATCATGTTTTTCAGTCGGCTGGATTAAGTGAAAAGTATTGTGCTAAATATGGCACTCAGCTTTGCAGTGTTGAAATGCTAAAATGGGCAGATAAAATATTTGTGATGGAGTCGTTGCATGCTAATCGCATAAGGCAATACGCAGGTGAACATTATTTAGCAAAAGTAGAAATATTGCATATCAGCGATATCTACAAATATATGCAGCCAGAACTTTTAGATGAATTAAAGTCTAATGCTCACCTTCAGTTTATGAGCCTGTGATGGTTTGTGCCAAGGCGCGTTATGTGTTTTCAGATTAAAGGAAAGCCCTAAAAAAACCGAAAAATACTACTCCATGAGGTAAGCACACATGGAGTCAAAACAACAATTAAAATGTCCGTTCTTCCCTTTCAGTATACGATTTTCTCCGCACTGGTAAGCCCTAGTTTGTGTCGCTATCAGTGGCGATCCAACGTGCTTAATTTACCCAAACAGAAATTTTCATAACTATTGTTCATGCCTACGCTGACTAATTATGGATTTTTTATACCGATTTTGAGTTATTATCCCTCTTTATATTCCATTTGGTTATAAGTGTTAATATTATAATAATTAACTGCTGCTAATAAACGTTGATTAAGTTGTTGAAATGCCTATGTGAACAAAATATATACAGATGTTAATATTAGCAGCTGTATATATTTATTGTAATAATATCAGCAATTTACGTTGTTTACAAAGTTGATCTCAGCTATATAATAAGTGATCTCTAAAATTTAATATGAGATCGAAAAATGAAATTACCAGTTATTCAACCCATCGTTACCCAAAAAGAAAAGAACAAAATTGAGCGTTATCTCGCTCTTGTGAAAAAAGAAGGATACCGTCCTTTTGTCACCGTTCGCCAATCTCACACCATTGGGCAAGGGCAAATAATATATTCACCAAAAACAAACCGAACACATCATTTCTTAAGCCGAGGTGAGCTAATTCCTTTCTTTCACTTTGAAGCCAATAGCATTGTTGAGAATATTTTTGACCAATATCCACTACCTCTTGAAGATACCCTTAAAATCGCAGTGGATTTAAATATTGTTCACCCTGGTTCTTATCAAGAAGCTGAAGATTTTGATGGTCATAAACCTGCAAAAACAATGACACTAGATTACGTTGTTAAGCATAAAGATAAATCACTTCATGCTTATAACTTCAAATATGCTGGTGCCCTAAACCCAGAGTTAACAAGTCCCCAATCAGTCGCTAGAACCGAAGCAAAAGCAAAAATTGAACGTGAGTATTGTGAAAAAAATAACATAAGTTGGACTCAGCTTACTGAGTTGAGTTTTCAATCAAATGTTACTGATAATCTGCGTTACTTGAGAGAGCACAAAGAGTATGAAAAAGAATTTAATGTAAGTGATGAATTCAAAATTATTGCGTTAACGTGTTTTCGTATCAATATGGAAACATATCCTGAAACTACGGTATATCGACTCATAGAAATGGTTGCAACTGAACTTGGTATAGAGTTATTCCAAAGCCAGTTTTTATTTCAATTGCTAGCTTATAACCGTGCTCTATCTTTTGATTGGTTAGAGGTAATTGACTTGAACCGCCCTTTACCATTGGTGAAGGAGCTTCGCTATGTTCGTTAATCAAAAAATAGTTTCAGTTGGCGCTAAACGCGAACATGTTGAATTTCTTATTGTTGACATAGATGAAGTTATTGGCGAAGTCGCGGTATCTGATTTAACAAGACGAGTCCCTAAACGTCCAGAGAATAAAAGTATTACTTACATTCTTGAAAAGATAAAGAGAAAAGACTGGGCGATAGTGGAGCATGACTTCCCTGATACGTTATATGACAAGTCTTCAACATTAGCTTCGGCTCTTATCAAATCTAAAGTTAAAGACCCAATTGAGATGAAAGATGATGCCTATGAGTGTTTAAAACCATTAATAGAAAACCCAGAAAAACTACACTCATATTTATATGGTAACGCCAAGGGTATTTTAAAAGAACTAGAAGACAAATCAGGTAAGAGCCGTAAATATATTAGTGGAAATCTTAATCGTTATTTTTATTATGGTGGTACTAAAGAAGCTCTTTTACCTCGATATTTCGACTGCGGGAAGTTTTACAAGTTACAAGAAGAACCTACATATTTACTTGATGGCAATCCAGATTTAACCCGTAAACCAGGCATATCGACGGCTTATGGGAATGCTTATCGTCATATAACCCAATGGGATGTAGATAACATCAAGAAGTTTGTCAAAACTGATATTAAAAATGGTCAGGAAATTGTCTTGAATACGCTATACGATGATTTTATTGGTAAATTTTATACCTTTAAAGTTAAACCCATAGGGGCTACAAAAGATGATATTGCAGAGCCGTTTTCAATGGTACTTGGAAGACGCCATTTAATTTCACCGCGTGCGTTTAAACGACAACTCAAAAAAATTGTACCAGATCTTGTTTGGCTAAAGAAAAAAGTAGGTACCAAAAACTATCTTAGAGATAACGAGGCAAAGCCTGGCTCTGCACACCATGGCCTTAGGGGACCTACAAGTCGTTATGAAATTGATAGCACTGTTCTCGATGTTTATGTGAGATATGAGTATTCGAATGAAGATTACTCGATTGGTCGTCCTATTTTATATCTGGTGATTGATGTTGTTACGGGCTTGTTTGTTGGAATGCACGTTTGCTTTCACGGTCCTGACTGGACTGGCGCGAGTCAGGCTTTGCTAAATGCCTTTTCGGATAAAAAAGAGTTTTGTGCAACATTTGGCTATGAACTAAAAGATGGAGAATGGCCGTGTCAAGAAGTTTGCCAGCAATTAACACTTGATAGAGGAAGTGAAAATAATGATGCAAATTTAGAAGCTGTTCTAAAAGGGAGAATAGGATTAAGTATCATGAACTTAAATGCATATCATATGGGAAGCGCAAAAGGGACCGTAGAGAAGTCTTTTAATACAATTCAATCCAAAGCCCTAACGCCAACAGCTGGTAAGGTTGAGAAAGTAAAAAAATTCGACGAACAACATGCAAGTCGTAAACAAATTTATACCTATAAGTCCCTGGTACGTCAGTTAATCAAAACAATTATACTATCTAATAACAGCTCTAAAAGGGTCAATGGTCGTACATTCGAAATGGAACGGGATGGCGTTGACTTTACTTCTTTAGACGCTTGGAATTATGGGCTAAAAAACCGTGTCATTACGCAAAAAATATCAAAAGAACGTTTGATATATGCTCTACTTCCAGAAGACCATGCCGTTATTCAAGCTAAGGGCATTTTCTATAAAAATCTTTATTACCACTCCGAAGAATTTGAACGTTTAGGTTTAATGGATGAGGCTAAGAATTTTGGTCGTAAAAAAGTCAAAATTCGTTACACAGACGTATCTACTAATTCAATCTGGTGGCGCGATGATGAGACAAAGAAGTTATATAAACTGGATTTAACTGATAGAAGTCAAGCGTTTAAAAATCAAACTTGGTTGAATGTTATGCATCGAATGGAGTTTATCAAGCATGAGTTAGCGCTACTTGATGAGCGTAATCATTTCGCCAGAGTATTGTACCGGATGGATTTAAAGTCTCAAGAAAGCTTGTTAATACGTCTTAAAAGACAAATTAAGACGTCAAGAGCCAAATCACCAACACTGGGCACTAAAGTAAATGGAGCCTTGATGGGGGACCAGCAAAAATTCGAATACCATCAGCAGCAACAAGCTGCTTTTCCCTCTACACAAACATCTCAACCAATCATGAGTTATTCTTTTGATACAACGTGGTCTAATCCTAACGCTGTTCCTTTGACGGAGGAAGACCATGTCTAAACCACATTATATTAATCATCCAAATCCAAATTACCGTGGTAATCCACTTGCTGAGGGAATGGGGTATCCACTGAGTAGAAATAGCATACAAGTATCATCTAATAAAGCATTTGAAGGTACATTAGACCTAACGGATGTGCCTGTTGATTTATATGGCTATTACAATCGTTCTGCTATTTTGAATCTATTTAGTTTGCATGTTTGCCAAGATGAAATGGTCGATGTTTATGAAATCATACGTCATGGTATTGAATATGGTTATCTAGGGCGTAATCCTAACGAACCTGAAATCGGCCGCATGTTGGCGGCAATAGAGCGTGATAAGAATGAACCATTGAAAGCGTTAAATATAAAGCGCTTGAATATGCTTGAAAATAGTTTTAGTTATTTAATTGCTGGTCTTTCAGGTCGCGGAAAGAGTGCGATGGTAAAAATGGCACTGACACATATTGTTCAGAAAATACCACATGATACTCATATTGTTTTAAATGGTAACAAAGCCGCTTTTACTGATATTCAGATCACATATATTTATGTTGAGCATCACGATAGAGTCGGACAAAAAGCCTTTTTGATTTCCATACTCCAAGCTATTGATGGTGTCATTGGCGATGCAATCAATGGTGAAAAGCGGAAACCATATGCTTATGAAAATCGTAATGGTTCAGTGTTTGAACTGATGAATGCGGTTCGAAAAGCGGTTGTTGTACATCACATCGGTGCATTTATTATTGATGAAGCTCAGAACTTTGCACCCGCAGCGAAAGATTTGAAAATTGGCACGCAAGAAAAAACATCAATGAAGTTTGTCGAAGAATTAATTAATACTTTAGGTGTGTCGAGTATATTTGTTGGAACATTAAGTACATTAACTTTATTTGAAAAAGAAGTAACGATTACAAGGCGAACTATACGATGTGGCTCTATGATCTTGCTTGGTTGTCCTCTGAATAATTCATTTTGGATGCGGCTAACGGATCAGTTATTTAAGGCCGTTGGACCGGCTTATTCAAAAGATGAATTATTCATTTTAAGAACGCATCTTCATGGGCTTACTGCTGGTATCCCTGCTATTGCAGTTAGCTTAGTTCAATCGACTCTACGTTTCTTAAGTTATCACGATAAAGAAGGCCAGCGATTGACAACAGATGCTTTTGATTTTGTCTTTGAGCAACAGTTCAAACTCTTACATGGACCAATGGCAGCATTGATTGATGAAGATTATGACAAGTTTGAGGACTTTAAGCCCATTAAGTTACTTAAGGAAATTAATCCTAAGAGTGCAGGTGAAGAGCAGCTTAATGAATTGAACAAGGAAGCTGAAAAAGTTTATCAATTGTGGCAAAAGAAAACGGAAAACCTCAAGACCGGAAAATATCAGTTGGCTCCACCTCAAGAGGCTATTTCTCATCATCAAGTAGAAGCATCTGATGCATCAAATAAATTATCACCAGATAACTTTATGGCGTTAATTGAAGGAGAAATATCATGAGTAGCTTACAAATACTGTTACCTGGGGAAGATATCTTGGCAGCTCCCGCAAGATGGCACTATTTAACTGAGACGGGGGCAATAAATCATAGCTACAAAAGAATGGGCTTAAGTATTGATGCACAAGGACCACACCGTTTATTTAACTCATGCACTCTGAACATATTGAATTTCATTGGAAAAGGTATTGGCGATAAGGATGTTAGAGAGCATAGCTTAATAAACCTAGAAACGGCTTATTTAACGTTAACAGAGAGAAAACAATGGATTGATAATAGAATCAAACCAAAATTTACTGCGCTAGCGAGTGTGTATCCTAAGCGCTGGCGTTGGTGCCCTGATTGCGTTGTTGAAGATGAAGCCTTTTTTGGTATGTCATATTATCATCGAGACCACCAGTTGCCAGGCGTTTTTCACTGTATAAAGCATTCTCTGGGATTGGCTGAACAGTGTTATGAGTGTGGCTGGGATGTAACACATATTAAAAATCAGCAAGTTCCGCCGATGAACAACCGTTGTCCGTCTTGCGGTGTTTGGTTAAGTAGCTACGATGGTCTATTCACAAGCCACATGGCAGATATTGAAGGCGCTATTTTACAATTAGTGAATCATGAACCCGCTATTGACTTATTACGCCAAGATCAATTTAAACTGCGCTCCCAGATAGGAATGTCTCCAAATTCACAAAATACGATGGCCGAGCAAAAAGCTCTGAGTCATTGGCGTCGTGAATTTCTCGCTTATTATTCGCCATCAGAAATTAAAAGTTGGTTCAGTCATTTTAGTCAGTCTAACGGTGTGCTTGTACCCTCGATGATGCGAAGTCCTCGCTTAACGATGTGTGAGAGTAACGCGCCCGTTATCCACCCCTTAGTACATCTACTGGCTATGCACTATATAAACAGCTATCAGACAAAGGGCGAAGCTAATGAATCAGCTAGTTTGGTTTCCGGGTGAGTGTGCATATAGTCTTGTTGCGAGGGCCTATTTACAATCGCCTTACTGTTCATTGTATGAAACAAATAAAGCATTATTTAATGTAAGGCATGTACGGATTAACGTAATGCTTCCAGGGCGACTAATCGCTTTCGCTGAGCTTACGAATCATTCAATAGACGAGGTACGAGTAAAAGCCACAGGGCATGTTTTATTTGCGTTAGGGCTTGTTGATATTAAATCGCGGGAACGATTTATCAATGCGAGTACTAAAGCAGGAGATAAAGCTTTCGGATCAAGTTTGCTTGCCGTTTCAAAACTTACATTTGCTCATCACATAAAAGCTTGCCCATTATGTGCAATAGATGATGAAGCTGATTATGGGGTTCCATATTGGCATATCATTCATCAATACCAAGGCGTATCAGTATGCCCTAAACACAATGTCAGGTTGGTTGTTCGCAAAACTGGTGAGGGCGGTATAAATCGTCAATATGTTCTGCCGCTTTGGGAAAAAGATGAAGAAATAAGACCCTCAAATGTAACTGAGGAAATTCTTAGTTGTTACATTGCAAAATTACATGAACTTCTGTGTGTATTCACACCAATTACTCCTCTCGATGAATTGTACCAACAATGGTTATCGGACCGTGAGATGTTAACTGTTAATGGTCATATACGCTGGAGAATTTTAAAACCACAACTATTGACTTATTGGCACTCATTATTTTGCTCTTTCGAGCCAGTATTACCTCTCGAATTAAAAGGATTTCAATTCGTTCCTACCATGGTGCACAAGCCAAGAAACATGCATTACATCAAGCATGTGTTGCTTATGGCCTTTCTGAGTAAAACGCCTGAAGAATTTTTCAATGGGCCATCTGAAGCTGAAAACAAACACGAAGTTACAGTTAAACGGGCAAGAAATATTGAAGCTCATGCTATTGAACAGCTACGAGAAGGTAACTCCATAAGGGCGGTGGCTTTTCAATTGTCATGCAGTATTGGCTATATCAAGCAGCTAGCTTTACGAAACCAAATTGAGATAGACAGACGGCGTCAGCATATATCTGTTGATATTGAACGCACGGTTTGGCGAAAGGCTTTTTACGGTATACATCGTGAGGTCATTGCAAATGAATTTGATATTTCAATTGGTGCAGTAGAGCAGATTATTCAGAGCCATGAAAGATTATCGAAGTGGCGTCATCATTTGCTGATGGTGAGGCGCTTAATGGTTCGTCAGAAAGAGTTGTTGGCTTTTACGGCGTTATATCCAGGAAAACCCAGACACTATATTAAAGAGCGCTGTGGTGCGTATATGTGGCTATATAAAAATAATAAAGACTGGTTATATAAAAATTTACCACTTGTACAACCAAGAATCTATTACCCAAGCGTTGACTGGAGTGCACGTGACATAGTTTTAGTCGCCCAACTAATGTCATTGAAGCCGGTATATAGCTCGTTATCGCAAATAGATAGAGAGTTGGGGGGGCATGGTTGGCTTTTGCAATACAGAGATGAACTGCCTATGGCATCAGCGTTTGCACAAGAACTTTTAAATAATAAGATAAATTTGATTGAGAATGAATATGAAATCTGAACGTTTATTGAATGATTTATTAGCAGAACACAATGAGGTTAAATTCACTTTGTTGGCATTATTTAAGCGACATGATGTGGCTTTAAAGTGGTTGTTAACACCTAAAAGTCAGCTATTAGGAGAAGCACCCGTTGATAAATTAGAGGAGGAGCCCGAAGCGGTGATGGACCTTCTTAATCGCATCCAAAGAGGAGATTTCTCTTGATAAAGGGAGACTCACAAAGTTTATCTGTTGGCTATTGAACACGAAGTAAACTTTTGATACTTGTATGAATCAAAGATTGAGTTTTTGGTCGAAGGCTAGCTATGGGAACATAGCTAGCCTTTTTCTTGTCTTATTACTTTACCTATTACAGTGGTTAGTTCATTAAAGGGGCCCTGAAACTGCTAACCTGGTTAGTTTCCAACTTGATTTGCTGTAGACGTGGCATTTTTTGACTATACATAGTTGGTTAGTTTCCAACTAGATTTGTTAATTTAGTTTATCTAAGTCATTGAAAATTAGACGTCATAAGTTTCCAACTAGAATTGAGCTGATCACTTAACCTCAGTAATACTGCATCAGCCGCTACTTTTCGCTACTCATTGACAACAGTCAACTCCGCGCTAGAGCCTTCGGTTCGCCTGCCGCAGAGCTGCTTATGTAAAGAGTAGCTTCGCCAGAGACGCAATTATGGAATAGTTAGCTTCATTTGAAGTTTTAGAATTAAAAAGCGACCGGAAGGTCGCTTTTTTATGTTTGTCTTTCCGGTAATGTTTTTAGCTGGAATCGAACTTTTATTCTTTGGCTTTAATCTGTGCCACAAAAATTTGACGTACCCAGCATATGAGCAAATTAATGTTTGAATAAAAAGTTCGGATGTGTTTTTATAAACGAATAAGATTTGAAATTATTTTAAATCTTCACCGCCCCTCTTGGTGCTTAAATAATCAATTTAAGAAAAATAAATCAATTCATTAGCTGGATAACTCCGATCAAATTGGAGGGTTTATGCACCAAGATAAAGTATTTATACATAAGATTTGGGGTAAATTAAAGAGTATAAAATATTGTGATTTTCTAACAAATGTAATATTAACTTTAAGGCTTATTTTAATTTTGATGGAATTTTTTGATAAGTTTTAAATTCATTTAAATAACTAAAATTTAGATTTGTTACTGGTTAATGGCATAAATCCCCGTATAGGCAGGGCGAGATTCTACTTTGCTCATAACTTAACCGAAAAGCAA
>TARA_R110002050_G_scaffold79631_2_pt1 | contig 16244 bp, 11 predicted proteins | sample TARA_R110002050 | Tara Oceans TARA_R110002050 (sample SAMEA4396988) | marine metagenome | biome: Polar Biome; feature: [DCM] deep chlorophyll maximum layer (ENVO:01000326); material: water (ENVO:00002006), including particulate matter (ENVO:01000060) such as... | depth 25 m
GGCAATGTATCCGGAGGAAACACCTTGAAGGACTTCCTCGAAGCCGGACTCCTCACGAAAGTATACTACCGCGCAAACACCATGGGACTAGACGACATCTTAATGCCTTATGTTGAAAGTGGCGTCGTAGAATTGATTGAAAACCCAAATGAAGTTCTGGTTGAAAATCAATTCGAAGTGAGTGGACTGTTACAGGACGGAAACTGGGAGCTTGACGTGATTTATCCTGCTCCGGATGCTCCAGCAGGCGAAGGATTGGAGAACATATACAAACTGATTCCCCGGAAAACCAGCGCCTCGTTTGTATTGGCGCTGCCTAAAGAATACCAATTGAATGCCGAAGAATACAAATACCTGAAGATGATGGTTTATATGCCACCAAAAAGTCAACTGACCGGGATTTATGAGCCGTTCCAGCGCCTGTGGCCGCGCTTTATGAACAACATGTGGGCTTTTGGGAACAACAGCAGCTTCGGACAGGAGTATTGGGAAAAACCTCGTTTTACAATGCCCGATTCGTCGCTGGAAAACTGGACGGAAGTTACGATTGATATGTCTGAGGCAGTCGGTAAACACACCCGGGTCTTTGTAATCAACATTGGTGGGGAGCCTTGGATTGACTATGATTCGTCGATCGATATTGTGTATTACTTTGCCAACATCCGGTTTACCAAAGAATAAGAAAAACGCTAGACCATTTTAATAAACCAGTAAAAGGGTTCAGTCCAATTCGGACTGGGCCCTTTTCATTTAGAAACTCATCGAAATGAAACTTGACAGCTGACTTTCATTTCGCCGGCTGTCGAATTACTTCAAAAGAGCTGATTTTGGGGCTTTCCCGTCGACTAAATCAATACTAATCGGAACCTTCTAAAAAGTTGGTTGATGTGCTGTCTGGCTATTATTTCAATGATCCCCGAGCGTCCGCAGCAACGAAAAACACAGCTGTTCAATTTTTGGCGATTGGGGATGAAAAGCGGAGACATTGGAAAGGATGATCACGCCATTGGCCTGGTGGGTATCAAGCACAATCGATGAGCTGTAGCCTCCAGTGCCGCCATTGTGGCAATACAGTTCAGTTTCAGAGGAGGTTTTCACAATATGCCAGCCCAAGCCCAGGGCTATCCGCTCACTCACTTCAAACGTCGGTTTGCGCGTCAGTTTCAGTTCCTGGTTCGCGTCATCAAACTGGGCCAAAGCAAATTTGGCCAGGTCTTCGGTGGTTGACAAAATGCCGCCAGCCCCTACCATCACCGAGAAATCCCAGTTCGACGTCTCCTCGCCGTTTTGATCGAGGCCACGAACCAAGCTTGAAGTCACATCCCCGCGCCTGGTGGTTGAGGCTGTCATTCCATAGGTCGAAAACAGGTATTTTTTCAACAATTGCTGATAATCCAAGCCGGTCATTTGCGCCAATGTATAAGCCAGCAGTCCTGCTCCCAGGTTGGAGTATTCACTCCGCTCTCCCGGATGGTAAGCCAGTTCCACCTGCTTGGTTAGGTATTCTTCCAGAAGATCGGGGCCATAGTTCCGGTAGGGATTGGCCGGATCGAAAGGAACACCGGCATCAAAGTTTGAAGGCATGCGCGGCAAACCCGAGGTATGATTGGCCAACTGCATAAACGTTGGCCGAATGGAATCTTTCAATGCAAAAGGAAGGTGGTCGTTCACCGGATCTTCCAGACTCAGTTTTCCCTCACCAACCATGGCAGTCAGCAAACTTGCGGTAAGCACTTTTGAAATGGAACCGATTTCAAAGACTTTATGCCGGTTGTCAACCAACCTAATCGTATCATTTTCGGAAATGACACCTGAAAAAGCAACCGCTCCGTTGTTGATAAATGCAAATGCCAATTGCGTGTGCTCCGGGAAAGCACGAACATGTTCAAAAATCAATTCTTTTTGTTGCTCCGTCCAAACAGCGGTCTGCTCCGCAAAGCAGTCCGTTGACTGAAGCTGACTTCTTACTGAAACCGCAAGCAGCATGAACAACAAACTAAAAACTATTCTTTGCTTCATTTTATTTTGGCATCACTAAAGCTGTGAAATCAATCGTTCGAAACCCATTGGTCATTCCACGGTGATTGTTTTTTCCTTGGCTGGTTCCACCGCGTCCATTTCAAAGTATTCAACCAAAAACGAACCACGGTCAAAGAATAACTTCAAATCACAGGATTTGTCGGGCTCAATAGCGGTAAAGGTCTGCGAAAAAGCTTCCGTATCAAAATCAGAAATAGACCAGTTGATATTCGAACTCGATTGGTAGTACCATGCGGCCTTGGTTGACTTAGGTCCTGAGACGTCAGTCGTATCAGCAGAAACCGTTTTTATGGTGTCGGAATCACTGAGCGAAGTAATCCGAATCTTCAGGTTCGAATTTTTAGGTAGCTGGGCGGCAAGGCTACAGGGATTGTTTTCGCCCGCCAAGTAATCGGTTTTCGATAAGGCAAGAATATTTTGACCATTCAGTCCGGTAGCCGGATAGCTAATGACTGATCCTGTTGGCTCAAAACCCGTGTGGGCGATAAAGTTGGTAATGAACTGCTCAAAAGCGGGAACGTTGGCTGATGCTCCGAGCTCATGATATCGCTTAGTCAAATTCGCTTGAATTGCAGTGGCATTAAGCGATAACGCATGATTGACCAGGGCCGCTCCCAAATTCTCATCATCCAGTTGACCATCTTCACGAATATCGTTGCTGATGTTCGACAAAAGTTCGGTCAACGCTCCTTCGGAACGGTAACCCTGCAAAATGCTTGAAATGGCCAGCAGAATTCCATTATCTTCACCACCTTGGGAAATATTCAAATTTTCTGAAGATCCAATTCCATCCTTTTCCAGGCTGAAAATGGCCAGCACTTCTTTCTGAGCCTGTGTTTTCGCATCGGAAAATGATTTTCCTTGCTGCATTAAAAATTCAACACGCGGTTTTTCCAGGTGAGTCAGCAAGTTGACATTGACTGAACCCGAACCCGCAACATCGGCCAAGGCATATAAGGTAAGCTGTGCCACCGACTGTGCACCAGCCACTTCATTAAAATAAAAACCATCGGCTCTTAAATTGACGTAACCCGAACTTAACGTAATACCATTGAGTTGGAACGAGCCCTGATTATCGGAGATCTGTGTATTGTACGATTTTCCCACCGGAGTTAAATCTGTCTTTAAATCGTAAATGGTCACCGAACTTCCGCTGATGAACGGCCCTTTTTGAACCAAACCATCAATATCCTTTTCAGAGACCAGTTCTTCACTGCCTGACTTTTTACAGTTTGACAAAGACATGACAGTCAGGATCAAAACTATTGGAAACAAAACACTTCCTAATGTCTTCATTGAGAATGAATTGATTATTCGACTTGATTTTTTCTATTATCAAAAATAGAAATAAATTAGATTTATTGTTTATAGTGAATAATGTTTTTTAACACGAACTGACAGAAAGACTTGCCGGGTTGAGATTTCTTTTTTTATGAAACAAGGGCCAGTACCTTGAGTAAGGACAATTCCCGACACCTCGAAGACCCACTCATGGTATCGAAGTCAGATCAGCCACTCCCAGAACTTTTCATAGGTCAATTCATGTTTTTCAGCAGAAAAATGTACTTTTGTGATTCGATTTTTAAGCCTGATAATCAGGGAACGCATAAAATAATCTGCAAAACACAACAAACAACATGAAACGACTGAAAATTAAAGAAGTATTGGCTGGCGGCGAAGTAGGCCAGCAAGTGTTGGTAAAAGGATGGGTGAGAACCAAGCGCGGCAGTAAAAATGTCAATTTTATCGCGCTGAATGACGGATCGACCATCAATAATTTGCAGGTTGTTGCTGATGTCGAAAAGTTTGGTGAAGCCTTGTTGCGCGACATCAATACCAGCGCTGCGCTGGGGATCACAGGTGAATTGGTTGAGTCGATGGGAAGTGGGCAAGCTGTAGAATTGGTCGCTTCGGAAATCACCATCTATGGAAAAGCTGATCCCGAGAAATATCCCATTCAACCTAAAAAACACAGCCTGGAATTCTTGCGCGAAAACGCGCATTTGCGCTTTCGTACGGCTACGTTCAGCGCTGTATTTCGTATTCGGCACGCCATGGCTTTTGCCATTCACAAATATTTTAACGACAAAGGTTTTTACTACCTGCACACGCCTATTGTAACCGCTTCGGACGCCGAAGGCGCCGGTCAAATGTTCCGGGTATCAACGCTGCCGGCTATTGACCCGCCATTGAATGAGGCAGGCGAGGTGGATTATGCACAGGATTTCTTTGGCCGCGCAACCAACCTCACAGTGTCGGGGCAGCTCGAAGGCGAACTGGGAGCTACTGCTTTGGGTGAAGTGTACACCTTTGGCCCCACCTTTCGCGCTGAGAATTCGAACACCACGCGTCACCTGGCCGAGTTTTGGATGATTGAGCCAGAAATGGCTTTTTATGAGCTAAAAGACAATATGGATTTAGCCGAAGAGTTTCTGAAATACCTGATCCGTTATGCGTTGGACAACTGCATGGATGACCTTAAATTTCTGAGTAACCGGCTGGAACAGGAGGAAAAAAATAAACCACAGGATCAACGCTCAATGGAACTGATTGAAAAACTTCAGTTTGTGCTGGAAAACGATTTTGTGCGCTGCACCTATACCGAAGCGATTGAAATTCTGCGGAATTCAAAACCATACAAAAAAGGTAAATTCCAGTTTCCGGTTGAGTGGGGAATTGATCTGCAAAGCGAACACGAGCGTTACCTTGTTGAAAAACATTTCAACAAACCGGTTATTCTGATTGATTATCCGAAAGACATCAAAGCTTTTTACATGAAGCAAAACGATGACGGAAAAACCGTTGCTGCCATGGATGTGCTTTTCCCGCAAATTGGCGAAATTATTGGCGGTTCAGAACGTGAGTCGAACTACGACAAGCTGGTAAAACGGATGGAAGAAATGGACGTGCCAACTGATGAAATGTGGTGGTACCTGGATACCCGTCGCTACGGAACAGTTCCACATGCCGGTTTTGGGTTGGGATTCGAACGGTTCATCCTTTTTGCAACCGGAATGGGCAACATCCGCGATGTGATTGCTTTCCCCAGAACACCAAAAAATGCCGAATTTTAAAGCAAAAAATCATTAAATAACTCTAAAAACAACAGAGGTTGACCTGAAAAGTCAACCTCTTTTTGATAACAAAGCTTATATTTGTTATTTCGGGAAAAGTTAACTTTGGAGAAATTAGAATAGTATGCCATCTCAACGATTAAGTTTACAACAGAAACTGCTGCAGAAATTATCGCCTCAACAAATCCAGGTGATCAAGCTTCTGGAGATTCCTACTATTCAGCTCGAACAACGAATAAAAAAAGAGCTGGAGGAAAATCCGGTTCTTGAAATGGTCGACGACGAACCGATTGATCAAAGCGATGATGGCGAAAGCAGTGAAAGCGAAGGTGATGAATTTTCGCTGGAAGATTATATGGATGATGACGATATTCCGACCTATAAGCTGAACGTCAACAACTATTCGAAGGACGACAAGCAAGTGGATATGCCCTATAGCTCTGGAGTAAGCTTTTACGAGTCGCTAACCGAGCAACTGGGATTGACCGGACTGAATGATCAACAAAAATTGCTAGCTGAATACATCATTGGAAATATTGATGAGGATGGTTACCTGCGCCGCGATTTATCGTCCATAAGCGACGATTTGGCCTTCACGCTCAACATGAATGTGACGGAACAGGAGTTGGAAAAGATTCTGGAGGTCATCCAGGATTTTGATCCGGCCGGCATTGGAGCACGTTCGCTTCAGGAATGTTTGCTGCTGCAAATTGAGCGTAAAAAAGGGACCGACGCCACTTGCCTGGCATCCAAAATCCTGCAGGAAAGCTTCGACGAATTTACCAAAAAGCACTACGACAAGATTCTTCACAAATTCGAAATCACAGAAGACCAACTGAAAGAAGCTTTCAACGAAATACTGAAACTCAACCCCAAGCCCGGCGGTTCAGTCAACAACCCTCAAAACAGCTCTAACCAGGTCATTGTACCCGACTTTTCGCTCGATAATGTGGATGGCGAGCTGATCTTGTCGCTGAACCAGCGAAACGTGCCGGATTTACGCATGAACAACTCCTACATGGATATGCTCAAGGGCTATACCAGCAACCGCAAAAGCGCCACGAAAAACCAAAAGGAAGCTGTCCAGTTTGTCAAGCAAAAGCTGGATTCGGCCAAATGGTTTATCGATGCTATTAAGCAACGACAGCAAACTTTGCTGATGACCATGTCGGAAATTATCGACTTTCAGAAGGAATATTTTAAGGAAGGCGATGAAACCCGGCTAAGACCAATGATTTTGAAAGACATTGCCGATCGCACTGGACTCGATATCTCAACCATCTCGCGTGTTTCAAACAGTAAATACATTCAAACCCATTTTGGCACTTACCCGCTGAAATATTTCTTTTCGGAGGGGATGCAGAAAGATACTGGTGAAGAAGTGTCGACACGGGAAATCAAAAAGATTTTGGAAGAATGCATTGGAAATGAAGACAAGCGCAAACCCCTGACAGACGACCGGCTGGCCAAAATTCTCAAAGACAAATCGTATCCGATTGCCCGGCGAACAGTTGCTAAATACCGCGAACAGCTGGGTATTCCGGTTGCCCGCTTACGAAAAGAATTATAAAAGTAACGCATGAATATTAAACAAGGCATTGCCCAGACGTTTTCTGTTATTTTTCACCCTTTACTGATCCCTACCTATGGGTTTCTTCTGCTGATGAATTCAGGCTTTTACTTTTCCATGATCACCTATGATGCCAAAAAACTGCTCCTGCTGATTGTCTTTATGAGTACTTTTCTGTTGCCGGTTCTGAGCTTGGGACTGCTTTCGTTCAACAAGCATTTTAATATGAAAATGGAAAAAAGTACCGACCGGGTCATTCCCTTACTTTTCACGGCAGTCTATTATTACCTGGGCTACTTTTACCTGGGACGACTCCAGGTTTACCCCATCTACCGAATCTTTCTGCTAGCAACGATCCTGATCATCATTCTGCTTTTGCTGGTCTCTATGAAATGGAAAATCAGCAACCACATGGCTGGAATTGGCGGATTAATTGGTGCCATCTTAGCGTTGTCTTTCCGGCTGGGGCTGAACAGCTCCTTACTTTTAACCGGGTTAATCATCGCTGCAGGTGCAGTTGGAACCTCGCGATTGGTTTTAAAGAAACATGACCCGTTGCAAATTTATGCCGGATTCATGCTGGGTTTTGCTGTCAACTACCTGGTGATTATTTTTCTATGACCATGATCCAGGCATCCTCGAATTCGTCCTCCAGACGAAGTACTCTCAAGGCTTCCTTCGCTAAATCAAAATCTTTAAACGACTGCAGTGCAAGCCGGTAGTAACCATCTTCATTACGCATAATCACAGCCGGCTTATAACCTTCTTGCTTGTATTTCTGTTCCCAGCTTTCCGCAAAGGCCTTCACGGTGTAAGTATCGACCACCAGAAAATATTTATCATCCAGATTAACGCCGAGATCAACTTCCTCAACCGGCTCAGGTTCAGGTTCAGGAACTTCAACAATTTGAACGGTGTCCTGAGGTGCTACTTCAACCTGAAGATCATCTTCCTTTTCTTTGGTCTTACAAGCAACCAACGCGAGTACAATCACCAGTACCAATAGATTTTTTGATTTCATTTCCAAAGTGCTTTTTAACAAAGGTAACGAAACAAATAAAAAATCCCTTAGTTTATAAGGGATTAAACGGCTATTCTACGAACTTATAGCCAATTCCTTTGAGGGTTTTGATGTGATCGTTACCGATTTTCTCACGAAGTTTTCGAATATGAACGTCGATGGTGCGGTCTCCAACAACCACATTATCACCCCAAACCGAGTAATAGATTTCTTCTCGTGTAAAAACCTTGCCCGGTTTGGAAACCAGCAATGAAAGCAGCTCAAACTCCTTGCGGGGCAGAACCATTTCTACACCTTCAGAATTGATCAGGTAACGTTCCTTGTCAATCACCAGATTACCAATGGTTATGGTTGTTGAATTTTCAACGGCCTGCTCGGTCATAATTCCGCCTCCGGTCCGTTTCAGCAAAGCCTTGACGCGGCTAACCAACACTTTTGGCCGAATGGGTTTGGTAATGTAATCATCCGCACCTGCTTCGAACCCGGCAATCTGCGAGTAATCTTCGCCACGGGCGGTCAGAAAGGCAATGACCACGTTTGAAAGCGATGGAATTTTCCGAATTTCTTCGCAGGCAGCAATACCATCCATTTCAGGCATCATCACATCAAGGATGATCAGGTCGGGAGTTTTTTTCTCAGCCAGCTTGATGGCCTCAACGCCATTCTGAGCGGTGTACACTTTATATCCCTCTTTTTCGAGGTTATAACTGATAAACTCCAGAATGTCGACTTCATCATCGACCAGCAAGATTTTGTATTTTGTATCACTCATAGTCGGTAATATTAACCACTGCTAAGGTAAAAGTACAGCGAAATAGATTGTTTATGATCGTTAAAACTTGAAATCCTACGAAAATTACGACTTTCATTTGGCTTTTTCAAGGGTGAAGGTAAAAGTTGTCCCTTCATCAACCGCAGACTTAACATTGATGGTTTGTTCGTGGGCTTCGATAATGTGCTTAACGATGGAAAGCCCAAGGCCGGTTCCGCCTTGCTCGCGTGACCGGGATTTGTCGGCGCGGTAGAACCGCTCAAAAATGCGGGGCAGATGCTTGCTGTCGATTCCCAGTCCATTGTCAGCCACTTCAATCATTAAATTGTGTTTTAGATCGTAAAACGACACTTTAACAAACCCTTTCCGCTGGCCGTATTTTATTCCATTCACCACCAGATTGGTCATCACCTCCATAATCCGCTTTTTATCCGCATGCACCTTTACCGGTTTCTCAGGGCGGTCAAATAAGAGCTGAATTTTCCGTTCGGCCGCCATCATTTGCTCCATCTCAATCACGTCATCCACGAGCTTGACCAAGTCGAAAGTTTCGTATTTCAGTTTCAACTCGCCAGACTCCAGCTTGGTAATAGATTCCAGATCCTCCACAATCGAAATCATCCGGTCAATGCTTTTCTCGGTGCGTTTCAGGTACAGCTTATTCACTTTGGGATCGTCAATTCCACCTTCCAAAAGTGTTAGAATATAACCTTGAATGTTGAATATCGGTGTTTTCAGTTCATGCGAAACATTGCCTACAAAGTCTTTGCGGTAGCGCTCCAGATCTTTCAGGCGTGTAATTTCCTGTGTTTGGTTTTTTGCCCACTCCTCCACTTCCTGCCGGGCAGTCGAAACAAGATCAACCTGATCGCCCCGTTTTTTTATTTTTTTCCCTTCGACCGGGATTTTGCGGATAATCTTATAAATAGGCTCAATCCGGTGATCAACATATTCGCGCATAATATAAACAATTAGCGAATAGATAATCGCGAAATAAAACAGGATCAATGCCAGATAAATCCACAGTGAAAAATCGAGTAATGAGAAGGCTATCACAAAGAGAATCGTTAGAAAGGTCAGGGAAAGTCCGAGATAAAAAGCCAATTTTTGTGGTGAATATGTTTTCATAAAACAGTTGTTTGCGACGAATTTAGAACAAAATTTTGCTTGTTCTCTCATTAATAGTAAATTGACGGTTCGTTAACATTAATTTAACACGCCGGGGGCGGTGTAAAGTTAGTTAACGCTATTTTTGCCCCCGTCAATCTTATACCAAAAAAATGGAACAATTTTATCTTATTCTTGTTGTTGTGCTCTTTGCACTGGCAATCTCCGATTTAGTGGTTGGGGTAAGCAATGATGCTGTTAACTTCCTCAACTCGGCTATCGGTTCGAAAGCCGCACCAAAATGGATCATTTTCACGGTTGCAAGCTTAGGTGTTTTAGTTGGAGCTACGTTTTCCAGTGGAATGATGGAAGTGGCCCGGAAAGGGATTTTTCATCCCGACATGTTTTTCTTCACCGAAATCATGGTCATTTTCATGGCTGTCATGATTACCGACATCATTCTGCTCGATCTTTTCAACACCTTTGGATTACCAACCTCAACAACCGTTTCCATTGTTTTCGAGTTGCTGGGTGCCGCCGTAGCGGTTTCCATTGTTAAAATTAGCCAGGCAGGCCAGTCGATTGCCGAATTACATCGATACATTAACTCCGAAAAGGCGCTGGCTATTATTACCGGTATCTTGCTCTCTGTTATTGTTGCCTTTGTTATCGGTGCTGCTGTTCAATATGTCGCCCGTATCATTTTCTCCTTCAAAACGAACCGGACACTCAAATATTTTGGGTCTGCCTTTGGCGGTATCGCTATCGCCGCCATGACGTATTTCATGATCATTAAAGGGGCCAAGGGTGCTTCCTTCATGTCAGCCGAAACGGTTGAATATTTGACTGTCAACATGACAAATATTCTTCTGATAAGTTTTGTTGGCTGGACTGTCGCCTTGCAATTGTTATACTGGATCTTCAAAATTGATATTCCTAAGATGATTGTTTTGGTTGGAACCTTTGGCCTGGCCATGGCCTTTGCCGGTAACGACCTGGTGAACTTTATTGGGGTTCCACTCGCCGGATTTGCATCATTTAAGGCTTGGGTTGCCGCCGGTGCCACCTCGCCCGAAACCTTCGAGATGGGCATGCTCACGGGAAAGGTTGCCACGCCAACCTATATGCTTGCCATTGCAGGTTTCGTCATGATCATCACCTTGATCACCTCCCGCAAAGCACGCTCGGTAGTGGCCACGTCGGTTGATCTGTCGCGCCAAAGCGAAGGAGAAGAGCGTTTTGCCTCTTCAATATTCTCCCGCACCATGGTACGTACCACCATTTCGGTGAACAAGGGACTGCGTAAAGTGTTTCCCGCTGTTCTCACAAACGCCCTGGATAAACGCTTCGAGCCCAACAGGGAAGAACAATTCAACGATAAAGACCGGCCGGCTTTTGATAAAATCAGAGCGTCGGTCAATTTGATTGTCGCCGGGATTTTGATTTCAATCGGTACTTCCTACAAATTACCACTTTCCACCACTTACGTCACCTTTATGGTGGCTATGGGTACCTCGCTGGCTGACCGGGCCTGGGACCGCGAAAGTGCGGTTTACCGGATTTCTGGTGTTTTCACCGTTATTGGCGGCTGGTTTATGACTGCGCTGGTGGCCTTTAGTGTAGCCGCCTTCATTGCCTGGGTCATTTCCATCAGCGGCCAGTTTATGATTTTTGTTTTTGTGGCTGTGGCCATTGTCATGGTCGGCAGGACTTACGTACTGTTTAAAAAACGGGCAAAAGAACAGGAAGAAGAGGAAGCAGAAGAAGTTGACTTGTCGGACAAAATCATTGAGAAAACAAAGAAGCAAGTGTTCAACACGGTTATGAATGCCAACCAGATCTACTCGGTGAGTATTGATAGCTTTATTAAAGAAGACCGTGCCCATTTGAAAGAGTCGATGGAGTTGATCAAGAAATTCCAGAAAAAAGTCAAAAAGGCCAAAGACAAAGTATTCCCAACGATTCAAACTTTGCAACAGGAATCGATGGAAAGTGGCCACTGCTATGTACAGATCGTGGATTACCAGCGTGAAGTTTCGCACTCACTGAAATTCCTGATCGAACCGTTGTACAAGCACCTAAGCAACAACCACAAACCATTTATTGAGGTGCAGCTGGAAGAAATGACCGACCTGATTAATCATGTCGATGAATTCTTCAACCTGGCTTTGCACCTGGTGAAAGAAAATCAGTACGAGAAGTTTGACGAAATGCTGGCTCACAAAGAGGCGCTAACCGACAAACTTACTCAATTGGAGAAAAAACAGATCAAACGGATCAAGGCAAAAGATGTGAGCACGCGGAATTCATTGCTGTTCTTCAACATCATCAAGGAAACCAAGAACCTGATCCTGCATTCCATCAACCTCATCAAGTCTCAGCGCGATTTTGTGGAGTTGAGCAAGAAGTAGAAACAGAGACCATCAGATAAAGAAAGCCGGGCGATTATTGTCCGGCTTTTTTAGGTCTAATACCCTAATTAAAAATGATTTATTCATTTTTAATCTCAACTTCTTCTATCGGATTGATTTTTAAGTATTTTTACTCCTCGTGAATTAGGCTAAACTATCTTGTGCAAAAAACGATTCGTACCATCGCGTTACTGATATTGGGAATTCAATTTGCCTATGGGCAAGATGTTTCATTTTCTCAATTTTATGCCAATCCCATGTATCTCAATCCGGCTTTTGCCGGATCAGAAGGAGCACCACGAATAGCCCTTCAGTATCGCAATCAATGGCTTCAATTCGACAATGCTTATACAACCTACAGTGTTGCCGCTGATTTTCCGGTTGAGTCGCTGCAAGGTGGGCTGGGCCTACAAGTGATGAACGATGCGCAGGCAGGCAATCTGCTCAATCAACTGCAAGTTAATCTGGCCTATTCTGTTTTCATTCAGCTCAGTCGCGAATACCGGGTCCACGCTGGACTGCAAGTTGGATACCACCAAAATTCGCTGAAAGTAAATGACTTGATTTTTGCTGATAATTTGGACATCAATTATGGGAACCATGGGGCTACGGGCGAGATCATCACTGAGCCAGACTTTTCGTATGCCGATTTTTCTACCGGACTTTTGGTATACAGCAAACGATTGTTTTTCGGCGCCGCCATCCATCATTTAACCGAACCCAGCCAATCGTACGCTCCCGAAAATGATGACAATAGTGTACTTGATCGAAAATATACGGTCCATGCCGGGGCGAGGCTACCTGTTTTCAGGCATGGACATTTGCGAAAAAAATTCGATATCTCCCCTCAACTAATCATTCAGCAACAAGGTATTTCGAACCAAATAAATTATGGAATACTTGCTACAAAACGGGGATTAACGGCTGGCACCTGGTTTCGTCAAAACTTTGGCATACGTTACGATTCACTAATCTTTCTGGTCGGTTTTGTCAATAATCGCATGCAATTTACCTACAGCTACGACTGGACAATCTCAGGCCTTTGGGGAAATTCAGGTGGTACCAGCGAGGTCTCTCTTTCATTCTTACTGAAAAGTAATCGTAAAAAAAGCTACTTCCCATTCTCCAACTCCTACGAAGAAGAATTTGGTGTACCTTAATCTTAGCGGATTAAAAGAATTTGCCCCTTTTGGTTATGCTCATAACCCTGAATGTCGAAGAAGTTGGCCATCCAGATATAATTTCCCATCGGAGCTTGGTCCCCGTTTTTATTCGTTCCATCCCAAGGATGCTCAGGTGTTTTCGTCTCAAATACGACTTGTCCCCATCGATCAAAAACCTTCAGGTCAAACCGGGCAACATCAGCGCCAAGCCCAACCGGCATAAAGGTTCGGTTCTCCGGAATATCACTATCCGGACGAAAGGCGTTGGGCGTAAATACATTGAAAGGCAGAATCTTGATATCCAAATTCGTCGTATCCAAACATCCGTAATTGGATTCAGCAACCAGCTGAGCTGCATAGTCTCCAAGTTCCGAATACGTATGAATTGGATCGAATTCAGAAGATGTGGTCCCATCTCCAAAATCCCACGCATAATAATCAGCATCTTCCGAGTTGTTGAAAAATGTGATCGTAGCGTGCTCAATTAAGGCCACCGGAAAGTCTACATCAAATGAAGCAGTCGGTTTTGGATGAACCCAAATCCAATCAGGTTTAATCAAGGTATCGACACACCCTGTTTGCGAAGAAGTCGCAATCAGACCGATTTCAAACTTTCCGGAATCTGACAAGTTCAGAAAAACAGACTCACCTGTCGGATTTGGCAGGCTGTCTGTTAACCAGGAATAACTCAGGAAACCATCTTCAGGACCTGCGAAAAGCTCGACTCCGTGTGGTTGACATCCCTCTTCACTATCCGTGTAAAAATCGAAATGAGGTTTTCTTTTTAGCATCATCGCAACCGATTCGCTCAGGCAACCATATTCTTTCACTTTCAATTGAACTTGACCAATTGGTTCTTCAAGAAGGACTGTAATTGAATCGTTTCCTGCACCCAGTTGCCGGGCGCCATCAAATTCCCAATAGCAGAAGGAAGAATCGATGCTGTGTGCATAATGAATCTGTGCTGAATCATCGTAACAAAAACCGGGATCGGCAACAATGGAAGCCGTTGGAGTAGGAAACACTTGAATCATGCTATCGAGTGTAAACCCGTTTTGGCATCGGGTAACCGGATTGGTAATCGTTAAACTTACGCCATAATGACCGGTTGTTCCAAAATGTTTCGTAGCATTCTGACTGTCCTCTATTTCTCCATCGCTGAATTCCCAATGAAAATCAACCTGATCATCAGTCAGCAGCGTACTGGTAAAATTCACCGTTAATTCATCACAACCTCTCAAGTGATCGGCTTCCATGGTGAAATTGGGCTTGGCACCCAACGGCAGGGTGGTTGTGTCGCTCCAGCAGCCGTTATCGTCAATGACCAGACTGATATAAGGCGGTTCAGCCAAAAAAGCCCCAACCGAAACGTTGTATTGCTGCCACCCCAAAGTATCAACAAACTGACATCCATCCAGATCCCAGTAGAAAGTAGCGCTTTCCGTAGCTTGGCCGTCAAACAACAGCTTTTTACTGTAGCCTTCGCATTTGGCATCGTCTTCAAATCGGAACAAGGATTCTGGCTGTGGATGGAATCTAAGCTGAAAAGTATCTGCGACCTCACATCCGTCCGTGGTTTTTAGCTGGTAATAAATTTCATAGTCGCCGTATTCCGAAGCGTTCAGCTGTACGGATTTGAGTTGTTCCTCTGAAAAAGCTAATCGCATCGGTTGGTTGGTTGTCCAAGTAAAACTGCCTTCGTAATTCCACAAAGCTTCGGGCGCACCGGTAATGGAAACGGAGAGCGGGCTGTTCAAATCCCCACACACCAAGCCATCGCCGCTAACATCCACCTCAGGCACCTGAAAAACCACCAAGTTCATTGTGTCAGCCGCTTGACATCCGTACTTATCGAAAACAGTGAGCTGATATTCTCCGGTTTGACTCACGTCAAACATTTGCTGTGAAGAAAGGGTGTCGCCCGATTCATTTTGCCACAGGTATGTTTCAAAACCATCGGTCCCGTCCAAGGTAATGGCGTAGGGGAAACATCCTTCATCGTGGTCAACTCCCAAATCAACTTCAGGATGACTTACGAAAATGACGATGGAATCTTCCAGTTCGCAACCGTCAATGGTGGTTGTTTTAACCGTGTACTTTCCACCTTCATTCACCGTTAATCTTTGTGTTGTTTCGCCGGTATTCCATGTATAGGAGTCAAAATATGGCCCGGCATCAAGCGTTCGGGATTCGCCGTAACACAGCAAAAGCGTGTCTCCCTGAAAATCGATACTTTCGCCCAAATCAAGCACAAGATCCAGATTAAAACCAACGCCATAGCCATATGACTCAACGCCACCAAAACCATACACATAGGCCAGAAAACCGCGGTCCTCGTTGGTATTCCAAAGTCGGTATGTTCCCGGAGAAAGTGAAATCTGTGCCCAGGAGTAATTGCTGTTTTCAAAGGGTTTAAACTGGCTTTGAACACTTGTGCCATTAAATCGAATATTCCCGGTTTCCTCGGTCAGCGTAATCACATTGACATAGTATTTCTGGATTTGATCGGAATCGTAAGCTACAAAAGTCACATCGTTCTTCGACTGGGTGGTTGAACTTAACACGATCATAAACGGGTCGCCGTTTCCTCCGGTAAAGTCTTTGTCCACCGATTGTGATTGGCTGTACTGCACAACCAAAATGGGCTTTTCTGCATAGATCCGTTTTGGCTGGTTATGATAAAGGATAATGTCCTCGAACTGCCCACGATCTAAGTTTATGGGGGCAAAACCATCGATATAAACAACCGTTCCGTCCTGTGCCGCCATGATTCGGTAAAGGTCTTGCTCACGCGATTTCAAGGGTACGGCGTAATATTCGCGGCCCCACGAATGAATCGGTGGAATTTGCTCATACAAGTGATCCCAGGCCGATGTTCCCGCTTCCACAGGTACCGTAGTTGCCAATGATCCGGAATAGAAGGCCACCGGCTTATCCGACAACACATAACTACCAGTCAGATCACCCTGCCCTGGCAGGTTTTTAAAATTCATTGATTGAACCTGGTAAACTTCTCCCTTGTTTAACGTGATTTCAATGGTATCTCCGGCATTGACCAGCTTGTCGGTGACTTTTGACGGCACGAT
>TARA_R110002050_G_scaffold11_5_pt1 | contig 16201 bp, 16 predicted proteins | sample TARA_R110002050 | Tara Oceans TARA_R110002050 (sample SAMEA4396988) | marine metagenome | biome: Polar Biome; feature: [DCM] deep chlorophyll maximum layer (ENVO:01000326); material: water (ENVO:00002006), including particulate matter (ENVO:01000060) such as... | depth 25 m
GTTTAAATGAGTTCTATTATATTTATAAGTCGTTTAATTTATTTACATTCGCTTTTATGAACCAAATTGTACTCTCTACCTTAAAAACACTTAATAAGACGAATCAATTATTAACCATTTTAAGTGATGAGCAATTAAGTAATTCTTCTATACCACCTTATAAATCCAGTATTGGTTCTCACATTAGGCATATTTTAGATTTTTATGATTGTATTTTAAATAAGCAGTCTGAAAATCTAGTGGATTTAACATTAAGAAAGCGCAATTTAATAGTTGAGACTAATTCTACTGCAGCATTACAATATTGTAATGAAATTGTCAATAAATTAAAATGCAGTAGTTATAATTTTGAAGAACAGGTCTTAGTTATAGATGATTTAGGAATGGGAAAGATTGAAATAATGTATACTTTAGGAGCTTTATTTGCCCAGGCCAATAGTCATACTATACACCATTATGCAATTATAAATTATATTTTAGAAGGATTAAATATCTCCATTAATGATTCAGAATTTGGATACAATCCAACAACTCCAAAACAGACTTCCCTAAATTAAGATTTCTTTTTGAAAATACTATCCATGATCGTATTAATGCCTTTAAATGCAAAATAAATGGCAAGACTACAAATAATAATTGCAACGAGTAAAATTGGAATGTAAAGGGGTTTTTCTTTATTTGAAAATGCGATATGTAATAGAAAAGGGCCTAGGAACATAGCTAATAGGGACAACCCCATTTTTTTTAATCCTTTTACAAGTACGTCTTTATCGGTTTTATGGTCTTCCATAATTATAATTTTGGATGGCCAATCGAACATTTTTATATTTATCCAATAATGTTTTAGCTTCTGTTTGAGATATATTAAGTTCCTTCATTAACATTCTTTCACCTCTATTAACTAGCTTATTATTGTTTAATTGCATATCCACCATTTTATTGTCTTTTATATAGCCCAACTGAATCATGGTAGTTGTTGTTATCATATTAAGGACCAGTTTTTGAGCTGTTCCGGCTTTCATTCTCGAACTTCCCGTAACAACTTCTGGCCCCACAATAACTTCTATTGGATAGTTTGCTGTTTTAGATAATGGACTATTTTGATTACAGGTAATACACCCAGTTATGATGTGGTTTTTGTTACATGCTTCCAAGGCGCCAATAACATATGGCGTAGTTCCTGATGCTGCAATTCCAATTACGACATCATTTTTGTTGATATGATGCGATTTTAAGTCTTCCCAACCGAGAGACGTTGAATCTTCTGCAAATTCCACTGCTTTTCTAATAGCGGTATCACCACCTGCAATGATTCCTACTACTAATTCGTGCGAAACTCCAAAAGTTGGGGGACATTCGGATGCATCTAAAATACCTAATCTGCCACTTGTGCCTGCTCCTATATAAAATAATCGTCCACCCTGTTTTAGTTGATTAACGGTAACTTCAATTAATTTTTCAATTTGTGGCAAGGCTTTTTCTACAGCAAAAGGTATTGTTTTATCTTCAGTATTGATACTTACTAATAACTCCCTAATGCTCATCTTCTCGAGATGATTATAGTATGAATCCAGCTCCGTTGTTTTAATAAAATCCATAATTCAAAAATACACATTTTTTGGTTTGCGTTAGTGATAGAACGGTTTGTTTGAACTCTTTTTTAAGTGCTTAGCCACTTATAAAAAGTGAGCAGTGATAGCTCGCCTTGATTTTTATAAGGAAACGCCCAAAATTTACTGAACCGTATATACAATTTCATCGACCTGAGACACCCTAAAATAACCTAATGGATAATTTTCCGGATTGGTTTGATTGATGCAGTTTCCTCGAACAGTGGCGGGTTGTGTTTCGAAAGGGCCACCACCTTCCTGACTATTTTGTTGTAGCAAAAGAAACATGTAATTGTAAAACTGTTCGGAAATGCCGTAATTGCGAATGGTTACTTTGTCTCCCGTGGCTAAATCTTCTTCAGTATAAAATCCAAACATTTCATTTCCATTTGTAAATTCATCTTTATAAACTTCTAGACTAGGTATCACAGGGATATCACTTATAAATTCAAAGAAATAATAATTTGTTTCGTTGGAAGGATCCCTATAAAATGCTTTAAGTTCGGTTTCATTTCCAGAAAAACCACCTCTATCATTTTGTTCCACATAATCAATACTGGCAACAGGTTTTAGTGCTTCTGAAGCTGTATATGTTTCACCTTGAAAGAGAATAGTTAAGTTATAAGTTTCATTTATTGTGGGAATAAACGTGTTGTTTTTATATAATCCAGTGGACCCATCTTCGGTAAAGATAAACACAGTATTATTGGAATCTGTAATTTGAATTTGAGCCCCATTTGCGGGTGGAACAGAATCGTCAAAATAGGGAGCGGTTAGCGTTAGCTTGATGGTTTGCACAGAGATTGAAGTTGTTTTAAACCAATTTATTGAGGCATCAATGACCAATCTAGGTTTTTCGGTTGGCACCTTTAAGCCTATAACATCTTCACATGAGGTTATAAAAAGGGCTACAAAAAGTATATAAATAATATTCTTCATCATTAAAATTTAAAATTATATGAAACAGAAGGAATAACTCCAAATATGGAAAGCCTAATGGCTTCATTATCGCCTGTATTTCTATTTTCTCTAAACGTTATAGAGCTCGCATTTTGTCTGTTATAAATATTATACACACTAAAAACCCAATAACTTTGATACCCATTTTTCTTGTTCGGTTTTGGGGTATACGTCATAGATACATCTAAACGATTATAGGACGGAAGTCTGCTGGAGTTTCTATCGCTAAAATTAGCTACGGAAATTCCATTATATTCATATTGACTTACAGGATAGGTTGTTGGCTGCCCAGTTTGAAATATAAAGTTGGAATTAAGTTCCCATTTAGTATTCAATCTATAATTTGCTGTGACCGAAACGTCGTGAGTTTTATCATAAGGTGTATTGTACCAATTGCCATTATTAATACCAATTTCTTGAGGTGTTCGTCCTTTAGTTTGTTGTTGGGATTTTGAGAGGGTATAGGCTAACCATCCTTTTAAACGCCCTTGGTTTTTTCTAAGCAAAAACTCTAAACCATAAGCTCTTGCCTGTCCATTTAAAATAACTTGCTCTATGGCATTGTTCGCAATTAAATCGGCACCATCTATATAATCAATTCTATTATTAATAATTTTATAAAAGCTTTCGACTTCATATGAATAGGCATTGTCACTGGAATTTCTGTAACAGCCCAATGCTATTTGATCCAATAGTTGTGGCTTGATATACTTTCCGCTCGGTGTCCATACATCTAACGGTGTGGGCGAACTTGTGTTCGATAATAAATGCAGATACTGACTTAATCGGTTATAGCTAATTTTTATTGAAGACTGATTGTTTAATTGATAAGCTATTGAAAATCTTGGCTCGAGGTTAAAAAAAGATTTTATAACCTTACGTCTATTAAAACGTTCTGTGCCCATGGGTTCTGCTTTTTCGTAAATTTGAAAGACGTCGTTGAAATTAACGGCTTGATTATTTGTATACATATTAAGTTCATCTTGTCCTAATCTTAAAAAGGAGCTTAAACGAAGTCCGTAAGACACCTCGATTTTGCCTGATAATTGTTGTTCTATATCGACATACAAGGCATTTTCAAAGGCATATTTGTCTATAAGTTTATAAGGATTAATACCAGAAGTTGCTGTTGATGGTTTAATTTTTCCCGGATTGAATTTATAATAGATACTATTTAAACCATAATACAATTTAAATGTATCGTTTAAATAATGTTTTAAATCGTATTTTACATTGAAATTTTGAATTCCAGAATTCCAATTGAATTCAACAAAATTGAGTTTTAAACCATAAAAGTAGTCCGAATAAATTAATGATAGATTTGAGAAAAGTTTGTTGGAAAACAAATGGTTCCATCTTAAATTGAGAACCGTATTTCCATAAGTATTTTCAAAACTATCAGCAATACTAAATACGTCACGACCAAAATAGCCCGACAAATAAAGGTTGTTTTTATCGTTGATTTTATAACTTAATTTGGTGTTTAAATCGTAGAAATAAGCAACATTATTATTATCAAAAAGGGGCAAAAATAAATGCGCATAAGAGGATCTTCCACCAATTAGGAATGAGCCCTTTTCCTTTTTTATTGGGCCTTCTACCAACAAACGACTGGCAACTAGCCCAATACCACCATTAGCATGAAAGGCATTACTGTTTCCTTCCTTTTGATAAATATCCAAAACGGAAGACACACGACCCCCAAAACGTGCTGGGATACCACCTTTAAATAATTTTAAATCTTTAATAGCGTCGGGATTAAAAACTGAAAACAGGCCAAATAAATGCGATGAATTATAAATCGTAGCTTCATCCAACAAAATTAAATTTTGATCGACTGCACCACCTCGTACGTTAAAACCTGATGAACTTTCGCCAGCATTGGAAACACCAGGAAGCAATGTAATAGCCTTGATAACATCCGATTCTCCTAACACCACGGGGATTTGTTTGATAGTATTTGCAGTTAAAGCATTGATGCTCATTTGAGGTTTTGAAATATTCAATTTCTCAACATTTTCTGAAATAATAACTTCATCCAAATTCTCGACTGCTTCGTTAAGATGAAAGTTTTGGGATAAATCATTGGCAAGATTTATGTTCTCAATATAATTGGTGTATCCTAGATAGCTTATAATTACTTGGTAGTCTCCTTTTGGTAGGGTTATAGAATAGAAACCATATTCATTGGTTATCGTTCCAGTATTTAGTTCAGGAAAAAGAATATTAACACCAATAAGAGTTTCGTTAGTTTGTTCGTCTGAAATAACACCACTGAATGTGAATTTTTCTTGCGCACTAAGTATTGATGCATTAAGCCCAAAGACCAATATGCATACTATATAAATCTTATTCATGTAAAAAGGCAATTTTTTATGTAAAATTATTAAAATAGCTCCTTGACGGAAACTTTAAATAATAAATTTTTGAATGTCCGTATTCATTCATAATACCATTTTTGTCATTCAGAATGGAGTGAAACGAAATGAAGAATCTATTGAAAATCAATGGGATTCCTCCTTTGTCGGAATGACAGAATCATTATGTTTTCAGACTTATGACAAATTACGGACATTCAAAAATAAATTTAATCTATTATGCCATTTTGTTTAAGATAGTATTAAATGTTTTACTAGGTCGCATAGCTTCACTGACCAGTTTTTCATTAGGGATATAATATCCGCCAATATCTACTGGTAATCCTTGTGCCTTATTTAATTCCTTAATAATTTTCGCTTCGCTATCAGCAAGTGATTTTGCTACTTTTGAAAAAGTGTCTTTTAATTCAGTATTATCATTTTGTTTGGCTAATGCTTCGGCCCAATACATGGCTAAGTAAAAATGACTTCCCCTATTATCCAATTCTCCAACAATACGGGATGGGGATTTTTTATTATCTAAAAATTTATCTGTTGCTTGGTCTAAAGTGTCAGCTAATACAAGTGCTTTTTTATTATTATGGTGTTCACCTAAAAATTCAAGTGAAACAGCCAATGCTAAAAACTCACCAAGAGAATCCCAGCGTAAATGACCTTCGTGTAAAAACTGTTCTACGTGTTTAGGGGCAGAGCCACCAGCACCAGTTTCAAATAATCCACCACCATTCATCAATGGAACAATAGATAACATTTTAGCACTGGTGCCAACTTCTAAAATAGGGAACAAATCAGTTAAATAATCACGTAAAACATTTCCAGTGACAGAAATGGTGTCTTTACCTTCTTTAAGTCTTTTGCAAGTATAAGCAGTTGCTTCAATAGGTGATAAAATTTTAATATCCAGACCCGTTATATTTTGATTTGGAAGGTACTTATTTACTTTTTTAATCAACTCTCTATCATGTGCTCTGCTTTTATCTAACCAAAAAACGGCAGGGGTATTAGTTGCTCGTGCTCTACTTACAGCTAATTTTATCCAATCTTGAATAGGCACATCTTTTGCTTGACATCCTCTCCAAATATCTCCTGCTTCAACATTGTGTTCCATTAAAACTTTTCCAGAAGCATCATCAATCACTCTCACAATCCCATCCGTTTTTATTTCAAAGGTTTTATCATGAGAGCCATATTCTTCGGCTTTTTGAGCCATCAAACCAACGTTTGGAACCGTCCCCATTGTTGTTGGGTCAAAAGCACCATTCTCTTTACAAAAATCAATAGTTGCTTGAAAGACACCAGCATAACTGCTATCTGGAATTACTGCTTTTGTATCTTGTAGTTTTCCTTGCGCATTCCACATTTGTCCAGATGTACGAATCATGGCTGGCATAGACGCATCTACAATAACATCACTTGGAACATTTAAGTTTGTAATTCCTTTTTCAGTATTAACCATGGCTAAACTAGGGCCGTTTTTGTATGCTAATTCAATATCAGCTAAAATTTCCTCTCTCTTAACTTCTGGCAGCTCTTGAATTTTGGATAACAAATTCCCAAAACCATTGTTAACATCAACGTGTAAGCTTTTTAAAACCGTTTCATGTTTTTCAAAAACAGATGAAAAAAAGACTTTTACTGCATAGCCAAACATGATTGGGTCCGAAACTTTCATCATGGTAGCTTTCATATGTAATGAAAACAAGACCTTTTTTGCTTTGGCATCAGCAACTTGTTCTTTATAAAATGCGATTAAAGCCTTTTTACTCATGACAGTTGCATCAATAATTTCATCTTTTTGAATGGATAAATTATTTTTCAAAACCGTTTTGTTGCCACTTGTGTCTTGATGCTCAATAGTAATAGTCTTGGCAGCTTTAAGGGTTAAGGATTTTTCATTGTGCGCAAAGTCACCTTGCGTCATTGTAGCGACATGAGTCTTTGACTCTTTGTTCCAAGCACCCATACTGTGCGGATTTTTTCGAGCATAGTTTTTAATGGCTTTTGGAGCACGTCTATCAGAATTCCCCTCGCGAAGCACCGGATTTACGGCACTACCTTTAACTTTGTCATAAGTTGCTCTTATAGCTTTTTCTTCATCATTGCTTGGATTATCGGGATAGTCTGGTAAGGCATATCCTTTTGATTGTAATTCTTCGATGGCATCTTTTAATTGAGGTGTCGATGCGCTTATATTTGGTAATTTAATAATATTTGTGTCCGTTTTTTTAACAAGTTCACTTAATTCCGTCAACGAATCTGATACTTTTTGGTTGTCAGTTAACAAATCGGAAAAATTAGATAAAATTCTTCCAGCTAGAGAGATGTCTTTGGTTTCAATGGTTATACCAGAAGAATTAGTGAATGCTTTTATTATTGGTAAAAATGAATGGGTTGCTAATGCAGGAGCTTCGTCTGTTTTTGTGTAAATGATTTTTGACATTGTTGTCTCTCTTGTTTAATTAATATTCTATGGGAAAATGGTTAGAAAAATCAATTGATTTTTTTGCTCTGCGAAGATACAAAATTTGGAATTTTAAATTGGGGTTATTGCACGACGAAGTACAATAAAAAAGCACATTTTTTTCAAAATAATAGTAAGTTTATTGTTTTAAACCTATTGATGAATGGACGAAGAGGAAAAATCATAAAAAACAAAAGCCATATCACTATAGAACTTAATCTACTTTGACATGGCTTTCTTTGAAATAACATCCCGTGATCTATTAGTATTGCTACTAAATCAATTTACACTTTCGTACAAATCTTTTCAATTCAAGTTCAATTATTTCAATGAAACATTTCGTGATGTAATTTTCAATATGCATTGACTTATTACCAAAATGTTTCAGTTTAACTGTTTTTTTTGATGCCGTTTGTTTTCCTTTCGTTTTCACGTTGGGTTATCGCCCTGCATTGTTTTTAGAATAGCATTCACTTTCGATTCTGCTACATTTCAAAACTTTCAATCGCACTAGTTGCCATCTGCTTGCACATCTGGGACTTTTTACGATGTCATGGTCTTTTTGCTCTCGCACGCTTACACGCGGCGCATCAAAACCTCAAAAAACAATTAGTATAAAGAACGTTACTTCATATAGAATTTAATATTAATTCACTTTAACATGAAAACAACTTAGAGCTGTTATTAAATTCTTACGCTAAGATAAGTTATCAATTCAAAAAAGCAAAATTTTTAAGGGGTTAGATATCAACTATTTATAAACCATGGTTATTAACATTTGTTAATAAAAAAAGCCTTGATTATCAAGGCTCTTTTGTGTCTGCTAATGCAGAAATGATTTTTATTAATGTCTACTTTCTTTAATTCTAGCTTTTTTACCAGTAAGGTCCCTAAAGTAGAAAATACGTGCTCTACGCACTTTACCTCTTTTATTAACCTCAATTTTTTGCAATGCTGGTAAGTTAACTGGGAATATACGTTCTACTCCAACAGTTCCGGACATTTTTCTAATGGTAAACGTTTCAGTAGATCCTGATCCTCTTCTTTGAATGACTACACCTCTAAAAAACTGAGTACGCACTTTTTCGCCCTCTCTAATTTCATAATATACTGTAATTGTGTCTCCAGCCCCAAACTCTGGAAAATCCTTTTTTGCTACAAATTCGTTTTGTACAAATTTCACTAAAGATTCCATATCTTTAAATTATAATAGTTAATTCAGAACAACATTCACGATTTTCGCCAGAGGTTAACCCGAAATTGGGTGCAAAGATAGTTAAAAAGTTAAAAGTTAAAAGTTAAAAGTTAAAAGTTTTTTTAAAATCAAGAATTTACTCTTCTACTCTTCCAATAAATCTGGGCGTCGTTCTTTAGTTCTTAAGTAAGCTTGTTCTTCACGCCATTTTTCAATCTCTGGAAAATTTCCACCAAATAGTAGTTCAGGCACTTTCATTCCTTTGTACTCTCGTGGTTTCGTATAAATAGGTGGTGCCAATAAATTATCTTGAAATGAGTCGGTTAGGGCAGAGGTTTCATTACCCAAAACCCCTGGTATTAAACGAATTACTGCATCACAAAGTACCGCAGCAGCCAATTCACCACCAGATAGCACATAATCCCCAATCGATATTTCACGGGTTATAAAATGGTCACGAACTCGCTGGTCAACACCTTTATAATGTCCGCAAAGAATAATAATATTTTCTTTAAGGGATAGCTGGTTGGCAATGCCTTGTTTTAAGGTGTTGCCATCTGGTGTCATATAAATTACCTCGTCATATGTTCGTTCTGCTTTTAGTGCAGATATGCATTTATCAATGGGTTCAATCATCATGACCATACCGGCACCACCACCAAACTGTGTGTCATCAACCGACTTGTAATTATCTGAAGTATAATCGCGTAAATTATGAAAATGGACTTCTACCAATTTAGCGTCAATAGCACGTTTTAAAATGGATGCTTCAAACGGACTTTTTAGTAATTCTGGTAAAACAGTAATAATATCTATGCGCATAGTTAGTTAACTAGAGTGCAAAGATAAATTAATTCATTTTACAGGTTTATAAATTAAAATGATTTTAATCGTTTATATCTAATGAATTGCAAAAAGCTATCAAAATAATGATTAAAAACGATTGACAATAAAAATTCATGTTTAACAAACACGATTATTAATCATACTATGTTACATGTTCTGCATAATTAAACTTATAAATCTTTTCAATAAATTTTGTGTTAAATGAAGAGAGGTCTTCAGCATTTCTACTGGTAATCAATCTTTCATTATCCACGATGTCTTTATCTATCCAAAAGGCTCCGGTATTTTCTGTATCTTTTATCAGTGAATTATATAAGGTTACATTTAAACCTCTTAAAACATCGGCATCAACTAATAACCATATACCATAACAAATTGCAGCTAATGGTTTATTGTTATCAAAAAATGACCTTACAAATGCAATTGCAGTTTTATTTCGTCTTAAGTAATCTGCACTCATCACGCCTCCAGGCAATAATAAAGCACTATAATTGTCTTGTGTTACATGACCTAAAGTTTGGTCCACATTATAAGCCTTGCCCCAATGTCCATAGGTCCAAGATGTTATGGTTCCTTGGTTTTCTGAAATGATATCGACTTGAAACCCCGCTTTTTCTAAAGCTTTTTTAGGTTCTCTTAATTCACTTTCTTCAAAACCATGTGTGGCAAGAATGGCAACACGATCTTTACTCAAACTTACCATATTAAACAGGGCTTAATTAATTACTTGTTTTACTTAAAGATACGGAAAATAAAAGTCTGTAAAGAATTTATAAAGGGCTTTAACTTGAATTTAATATCTTGTGTTAAAGGAAAGAAGTTAAAGGTAACGTTGTTGGAATTGAAATCGAGCGGCCTGTTCAATTAATTTTGACAATCTTCCGAACCCCATTTATCCAAACTCCTTAAAATATTCTCAAGCGATTTCCCTCTATTACTTAATCTGTATTCCACTTTAGGAGGAACTACAGGAAAAATTTTTCTGGAAATAAGCCCATCTTTTTCTAACTCTCTTACTGTTTGAGTAAACATTTTATTTGAAATGCCCGGAATTTTCTTTTGTAATGTTCCAGAACGCAAGTCGCCTTCTAATAAATGAAACAAAATTAAAGGCTTCCATTTTGTTCCTATTAAATTCATTGTATAATTTAAAGGACAACTATTATCTTTATTCAAAATTATAACTTTATATTATTGATATTCATTATTTTACTCGTTTTAGTAACTATGCTACTTTTTGGTAAGTTATTGCTTAATAGACAAATATAAACTAAATTTGTAATCTAAATTATAGTATATGACAACTATTAAAAATTACCCTAAATCATTTTCACATATAGGAATCACAGTACCTGACATTATTAAAGCAGTCGAGTTTTATCAAGAGGTGATGGGGTGGTATGTAATTATGCCTCCTTCAAAAGTTTCAAAAGAAAGAGATACTGCTATTGGTCAAATGTGCATTGACGTTTTCGGAAACGATTGGACTGAATTTGAGATTGCTCATTTAGCAACTTCAGATGGCATTGGAATCGAGTTATTTTCATTTCCGCATGGGATTAAAGAAGCTCCAGAATTCAACCCTTTCAATACTGGACTTTTTCACTTTTGCGTTCAAGACCCAAACATTGAAACTTTAACAAAAAAAATAGTTGAATATGGAGGAAAACAACGAATGCCAATACGAGAGTATTACCCGAATGAGAAACCTTATAAAATGGTATATGTTGAAGACCCTTTCGGGATAGTCTTCGAGATTTATACTCACAGTTATGAATTAACTTATTCTTCTGGAGCATATCAAAAATAAAAACTGTATATAAGCCGTATATAATTTATTGCTAGTTCGAGATTGCTTACGAAAATACTCGCGGATTTTCTATTTGGTTTTTATTTGACACAGAGTTATCTGAATTAAAATTTCTGTTGTGCCCATTCTTCTTTTAAAATGCCATAACAACAGGTGCTGCGTTTAAAACCATCAACCATTAAAGTGTCTTTCCGCAGAATACCTTCAAGAATACCTCCAATTTTTTCAACGGCTTTTCTAGAAGGTATGTTACGTTCATCAATTCTAAATTCAACTTTATCAAAATCCAAGGTTTCAAAAGCATACGTAAGCATTAAATTCTTCATTTGGGTATTTAAACCGGTTCCTTGAAACTCTTTGCCTATCCAAGTCCAACCTATATGGAGGACTTTATTTTTCCAATTGATAAGTCCATAACGCGTGCTACCAGCATATGCCTTTTTAATTTTATCATACACTATAAAAGGAATAATTGTTTTATTATAGTAACCGTCTACAGCAACTTCAACATAGTCTTTTAGTTTTTCGGGAGAAGAAATATCACTGGGAGAATATTGCAGCAATCCGTCTTGGGTTGCAATGGGAAGTAAATGTTTGTAATTACTTAAATCTAGCAAAGATAGTTTTACGCGATCATTTTCTAAAGTTGGTGCTTTCATATATTAATATAATGTCATTGCTGTAATCCTGACATTTAAGTCAGGATGTGGCAATCTGTGTGTTGTTTGTTTGAGAAATTTCATAAGATTACTTAGTCCTGTGTCCTTGTAATGACGTTTTTTATACTAAACCATTAATCAATTCAACATTCACAACATGCTTACCTTCAAAAGGTAGAATATTTGCATTGTTTCCAAATAATTCCTTTACACGATGGGTTTCATATTGTATGCGTTCCTCGTTGAGATATTCGTCTTGTGTTCCATAAATCATGGTGATTTTAGTTTTTCCTGTTAAAAATTTAAAATCATTAGCAATAAGTTCTTTTGGGATGCCGCCAGACATTAATATAAGTTGATTACATGATAATTGTCTTTTTGCAACATATCGCATGGCAACAGATACTCCTTGCGAATAGCCTAAAATAATAAGTTTACAATTATTAGGAAGTTTTTCACTTTCAAAAACAGCATCAAAATAACGCATAACGTTTTTAGTCTCAGAAATGGTTTGTTCCTTGGTAAGCCAGCTAGCCCCTACATATTTAAACTTTGGTGGCACATAATATTTACTGGATGCTTGCGGTGCAATAATATAGTTTTCTTCAGGGTTTAGGTCTTTAAAATAGTTTAAAAAATAACGACTTAAATACCCCATGCCATGACAAACAAACCAAATATGTTTTGTTTTACTACTCAACACATTTAATATTGAATAGGTATTGGTAATTTGAAAAGATATTTCCTTTTCTCTTGAATTCATTTTAAGCTTTGGTTTTGTACTTTTACATTCGACTTTAAAAATACATTATTTCTATGCAATTATCTAAAGAAGCTATTTTGGCTGAATGTAATTTAGTAAGCAAAAACACCTTAATGGAAACCTTGAATATTGAAATCATTGACTATGGAAGTGATTTTTTAGTTGCAAGGATGCCAGTAAATTCAAAAGTTTATCAACCAGATGGTATGCTTCATGGTGGTGCTACAGTGGCATTAGCCGAAAGTGTTGGGAGTTTTGCATCACATATTTTTATAGATAAGGATAAATTTTTTGTTCGTGGAATAGAAATTACTGCCAATCATTTAAAACCTGTTACTAAAGGATTTGTATATGCAAAAGCGACCTTTTTACATAAAGGACGAACCACCCAATTACTGGATATTAAAATTACGGATGATAACGATAATTTAATAGCTGTTTGTAGGCTATCAACCATTTCATTACCAAAAAACAAATAGATTTGTGTACTCCAGAAATGTTTTTTGAAAGAATCCAAAAACAATATACTAATCAATTCCCTTTTGTAGCTTACAGACAGCCTAATGCTTCAAAGGTTTTGGCGCTCTTACAATCTGATGATAAGGTTTATTTTGTTGAAGATTTTATGGAGTCTGGCTTTGTTTTTGCGCCGTTTGATGATACTGAAAAAAGTATTTTAATTCCGTTTAAAGAAGCAGATAAAATTGAATGTAGCTATACAAGTCAAAGCAAAGAACCAAATAAAAAAGAAGGGGCCTCTGTTAGCGAGAACAAAGAGCGGCACATTAACCTTGTAGAAAATGGGATTAAAGCTATTAACAACGAGGAATTTAAAAAAGTTGTGTTATCACGACAAGAAGCTGTAACGCTTTCAGAATTTAATCTCATTCAATTATTTAAAAAACTTTTAAATAAGTATCCATTGGCTTTTGTGTATTGTTGGTACCATCCTAAAATTGGTCTATGGCTGGGAGCAACACCAGAAACCTTAATGAAAATCGAAGGAAATCGATTTTCCATGATGGCATTGGCAGGAACTCAAGAGGATAAAGGAAATCTTAATGTTATTTGGAACAACAAAGAACAAGAAGAACAGCAAATAGTCACAGATTTTATTATTGAAAACTTAAAACAGTATGTCGACAATATAAAAACATCAAAAACTGAAACTGTAAAAGCCGGTAATTTGTTACACTTAAAAACCATGATTTCAGCTAATCTTAGACCAGAATTATTTAAACTAAAAGACCTTATTTTATCATTACATCCAACACCTGCGGTTTGTGGGCTGCCAAAAAATTCAGCAAAAGATTTTATTTTAGAACACGAGCAATATGATCGCGAGTTTTATACTGGTTATTTAGGTGAACTTAATTTTGAATCGACTTTAAGTCCTCGATTTAGTAGACGAAATATTGAAAACAGAGCCTATACCATAACAAAAAAAAGCACAAGGCTTTATGTGAATTTGCGCTGTGTGCAAATTAAAAACAACAAAGCGCTTATTTATGTTGGTGGCGGGATTACTAAATCATCCAATGCAGAAAAGGAATGGGAGGAAACCGTTTCAAAATCCAAGGTTATTAAAAGCATTTTGTAATAGGTTTGTATAACCTCTATTTCTTATTTTTGTTATAGAAAAAACAGCTATGGTTCACCCTAAAATTCCCCTTGCACAAACGGTTGTTCAACTTTGTAAGACCAAAAACATTCAACATATTGTCATTTCACCAGGAAGCAGAAACGCACCATTAACAATTGGTTTTACTGCAGATAAATTTTTTAAATGTTATAGCATCGTGGACGAACGATGTGCTGCCTTTTTTGCTTTAGGAATTGCGCAACAAATAAAACATCCTGTTGCTGTTTTATGTACATCGGGCAGTGCGCTGTTAAATTATTACCCAGCGATTTCAGAAGCTTTTTATAGCGATATTCCTTTAATAGTATTATCTGCAGATAGACCCAAACATTTAATTGATATAGGTGATGGACAAACCATAAACCAAAAACAGGTATTCCAAAATCATATTTTATATTCTGCTAATCTAAAGCTTGACTTAAAAGACGAAAAGAATATTCCTTTGAATGAAGAGTTGCCCATTATGAAGAATTTGGAGGATAAGTTAGAACGTTTTTTAGGATTTCAAAAGGACATTCAAACGCATAACGAAATAGAAATAAATGAAGCTATCAATTATGCAATGGTAAACAAGGGGCCAGTTCATATTAATATTCCTTTTGATGAACCTCTTTACGAAACAGTAAGCAAACTAACTGTTGAGCCAAAGACGATTGATGTTAGGTTTAAACCAGATCAAATTGACGCTTATACCTTACAAGAGTGTTTGGGGTATTGGAACACTTACTCAAAAAAAATGATTCTCGTTGGTGTCAACCAACCAAATACAATGGAACAAAAGTGGTTGGATGCAATATCAAAAGATGATAGTGTTATTGTATTAACAGAAACCACATCAAATATTCATGATGATAGTTTTTTTCCTAGTATTGATCAGCTAATTGCACCCTTAACAGTAGAAGAGCAGAAACAATTACAACCCGACGTGCTTATAACGTTTGGTGGATTGATTGTTTCGAAAAAAATAAAGGCTTTTCTAAGAAAATTTCAACCAAAACACCATATTCATATTGACAAGAAAAAGGCAAATGACACTTTTTTTTGTTTAAACATTCATGTCGAAACAACGCCCAATCAGTTTTTTGAATCGTTACTTCCAAAACTAACACATTACGTAAAAAGTGATTATAAAGAGACTTGGACTTTAATTAAAAAGCATCGATTGGTTCAACATGAGTTGTATTTAAAAACGATTCCTTATTCCGATTTTAAAGTTTTTGATTTAATATTGAAATCAATTCCCAACCACAGTATTTTACAGATAGGAAATAGTTCAGCGATTCGCTATTCGCAATTATTCAATTTAAATAATACACTAGACGTTTATTGCAATAGAGGCACAAGTGGCATAGATGGAAGTACGAGTACTGCCGTTGGTTGTGCTGTTGTGAATAAAAAACCAACGGTTTTAATTACTGGTGATTTAAGTTTTTTATATGATAGCAATGGCTTATGGAACAATTACATTCCGAAGAATTTTAGGATTATAGTGGTAAATAACAAAGGAGGGGGAATCTTTAGAATTCTTCCTGGACAAAAAGACACGAAAAACTTTGATGAATTCTTTGAAACCAAGCATGACCTTAACGCAAAGTATCTCAGTAAAATGTACGGTTTTGACTATTTAAGTGCGACCGGTGAAGGTCAATTAAAAAGCAAATTAACAAACTTTTATTCAGAATCAGAAACCCCCAAATTACTTGAAATACTGACGCCTAGAACTATAAATGACGAAATTCTATTAAAATATTTTGATTTTATTGCCTAATTAACGAAAAGACCTTTGATCTTATTAAGATATTCATTCTAAAATCAGTGACTTTACGGAAATAAAATTTGAATGTCCGTAATTTGTCATAAGTCTGAAAACATAATGA
>TARA_R110002050_G_scaffold266079_3_pt1 | contig 16194 bp, 11 predicted proteins | sample TARA_R110002050 | Tara Oceans TARA_R110002050 (sample SAMEA4396988) | marine metagenome | biome: Polar Biome; feature: [DCM] deep chlorophyll maximum layer (ENVO:01000326); material: water (ENVO:00002006), including particulate matter (ENVO:01000060) such as... | depth 25 m
TTAACTTTTACTTCGTCAACCAAGGGGGTGATTTCTCGAATCACCAATTCTCTAATACGTTGCTCGTATCCTGGAGCTCCAGCAATTTCACAAATTTCTTTTAATAAGGGAATGTTAATTTTCATGTGATGTAAATTTTAGAAAGGCCAAATTAGTTATATTCAAGTAATTCGAAATAGCTGGGAAAAGTTAAAATGAAATTTAGCACAAACGTTTTTAAATTACTAATCTGTAAATTAGACTTTAGACCTTAGATTTTTTTTAAGAAAAAGATGAAGGGTAAAAGATGAAAAAAATGTTTCACATTTCTAGTTTCTTCTCTCTTTTCTATGTTCTTCTAAATTCTTTTAAAAGAGGGGTTAATTTTTTTGCAATATGTCACTCCCAATTGTATAAGTTGAACTTAAGATGCTATTTTAAGCGTTTTTCCTTTTTTTAGATGCTTAATTTCAATGCTTGCTTTTCCTGTTACATCAACAACAAACTGCAAGTTGCTACCAGTAATTAAATGCCTCCAACTCACCACATCTAATTTTTCAATATTCAGGTTGATAGTTTCACCTGACTTGCCTTTTTCAATTGCATCTGAGAGCAGTTCAGGTAGATTTTCTAAATAAGGACTCACATCAAAGCTGAGGTATTGATTCACTTCAATTAGAATTTCATCTTTCAAAAAATGGTGTGCAGTTTTTATCAACTGGTCTTCAGTGTCAATGTCGTAACGAAAATTTTCTATTGAAAAAAGCTGTTTTTCAGCATTATATGCCAATTCTCCCAAGGCATAGAGTTTTCCTTTTAAATCGCCAACAGCATCAATCATTACGACCAAACTTTGTCCAGAGCCATAGATTTCTATTTTTTTGAGTGTAGTTTCGTAGCCTTTCACATCAATTTTCTTGTCTTTCAAAAGGGCATTCAATTCCAAATTGATTTTATCATAAGGAAGTTGACCGTGAATTGAAAGCTTGAATTCATCATTATCATCTGACTTTGGTTGTAGAATTGAGAGGTCTGTATTTGCCGTTGGCAATAGTTTTTCATCCAAAGTCATGCAGGCGTTTGAAAACAGACTTAGGTCTAAGACGATAGTATCTTCTGTGTTTTTAAGTAAATCTCCTTCTAATCTTATCGCTCTGTTTTTTAAATATATTTCGGGATTTTCTTTTGAAACTAAAATTGGTTTTTGAATATCGTTCCAGACTTTTTCAATGGTTTTTTTGAAATTAATTTGATCGTAAACGGTTTTATCTAAAAGTTGAGTGAGTGTATCTTCTTCACCGTAAACAAGGTCTTCTAAAGCATCTTTCAGGTTAATTTTTAAAGGACCAACGTTAATTTCAGGCTCTGTGTGCCATTCAATAGATTGAAGTGTTGATTGTGAGAGGATGTTCCAATTTTTATCAATTGAAAGTGCAGAATTCATTTTTAAAGTCAATTGTGTTTCCAGAGGATTGGGATTGCTCAGTGTGATGTTTCCAAAGGTTTTAAAATAAGTTCCCCTAAGTTTTAGGGGAAATTGAAAATACATGACTCCATTTTTCCACTTAAGTTGAATGGGAGCAATCTTCTCAACTGAAAGGTAGAGGCTGTCTTTTTTGTTATTTACCTTAAACCCTTTTTGGATAAAATTGCCCGCAATTTTTTTGTTGATCCATTCTTGAAGATTAGATACCTCGAAGTTTAAAGGAATATTTAGTTCAGATTCTGGAACTACCATAAGGGAGTCTAACTCACTTCTTTCAGGTGCTTCAGGTTTTAAATGGTAGCAAGAGTAAAAACTTAAAAGTAAGAGCAAAAACAAAAATGATCTATTCAATAGGCTAACATTTGTAATCATTTTTATCAATTTGATGAATGAAATTATTACAAAAACAAAATCATTCCACATAACTCAATTTCAACATATTCGATTGGCCTTTTTCGTTAATAGGCATACTCGCAATGTTGATAATTAGGTCTTTATTGACAACGTGGTTTTTCTTTTTCAGCAAGTACTTAATGTCAGCAATGGTATGATCGGTACTCACAAATTTGTCGTAGTAAAATCCCTTTACTCCCCAAACCAAACTCAATTTATTTAAAAGAGAATGGTTGCCTGTGAAAGCAAATATTCCTGCTTTCGGTCGAAAACTGGAAATTTTTGCAGCAGTATAACCAGAGTGAGTCATGCTGACTATGGCAGCAGCATCAACTCTATGCGACAACCTACATGCATTGTAACAAACCGAATCAGAAATAAAACGATCTTCATTCAGCAATTCTGGTGGAAATTCTCTGTGGTAAATTGATTCGGTTTTTTCGATTTGCTCTATGATCTTGCTCATGGCTTTTATCACTTCAACCGGATATTTTCCTACAGAAGTTTCAGCGCTTAACATAACTGCATCTGCGCCATCAAGTACTGCATTGGCGACATCGTTTACTTCAGCCCTTGTTGGACTGATGTTCGTGATCATGCTTTCCATCATTTGAGTGGCAATAATCACCGGTTTGGCTGCTTTTAGGCACTTTTTTACAATTTCTTTTTGCAAGAGTGGAACTTGCTCCATCGGTATTTCAACACCTAAATCGCCTCTGGCAACCATAATACCGTCAGTTTTTTCAATGATTTCATCAATGTCAGCAATGGCTTCAGGTTTTTCGATTTTAGCGATTACTCTGGAGTTATTTCCCTCTTTTTTAATGAGGTCCTTTAGTTCAATAATGTCCTTTGCAGAGCGAACAAAGGACAAACCAATCCATTCAACATCTAACTTGAGAGCAAGCGCTAAATCTTTTTGATCTTTTTCGGTTAAACTTGGCAGCGAAATTTTTGTATCGGGTAGGTTAACTCCTTTGTTGGAAGAGAGTATTCCGCTGTTTAAAAATTTTGCAGTAACAGCAGATTTCCGATCTGTTTTGATGATTTCTAGGGCTAATTTCCCATCATCAATCAAAATCTTTTCACCCACTTTCACATCTTTCGCAAATTGCTGGTAACTGATATAGGCTTTCTTTGCATTGCCAACTAATTCTTCGTTGGTCAATTCAATTAAGTCATTTTCTTCAACATTTACAGTTTCCCCTTCGATTTCTCCAATTCGAATTTTTGGACCTTGTAAGTCGGCTAAAATGGCTGTATGAATTTGCTGCTCTTGGTTGATTTCTCTAACCAATTTGACCACTTTTATATGATCCTCATGCTTGCCATGAGAGAAATTAATCCGGATTACATTAACTCCTTCGTCAATGATTTTTTCAAGCATTTTTTTGGAGGAAGTCGCCGGACCTACAGTGGCAACAATTTTTGTTTTTTTATTGGTTTTCATTTTCTCTTAATAGTTTTTTATTTTTTAAATCAGCTAGAAAACGAGGTTTTCCTTTGATTTTAGCGCTTCAACTTCAATTTCATAAGTAGCGAGTACATTTTTAATTTCAGCAATCTTTTTAACTACCATGGGTTTGTAGTCATCAGATAAATTACCTTTAATCAAAAAAAGGTAATCGCATTTTTTTTCTTCTGGGATTAGAATTCCATTCTCACTCCTGTTGGAGATTAAATAAAAATCAACCAAGTTTTCTTCATCACAAAAATGAAAGAAAGCGTGCGATTGAAATTGATCTTTTCGCTTTATTTCATAATTAGCATCCTTGCAAAGATCAATTTCCAATACTTGATTTAATTCCCAAACTAATCGATAATCTTTTATATGGCTGCAAATGCCTATTAAATCAAAGTCAAAATCTTCTGTTAACTCTAGGACCAGCTTTGGCATAAAAAAATATGATTTGTAAAGGCGAAGTTAATGAATCAAAAGAGGATTGTGGTTAACTTAAAATTAATTCGAAAAATGTCTGGAAGAAAATAATTTCACGAATCACATTCTTAGGAAGAATAATCAAATTGAACAAAGCTAGAACTGTGATTGTCTCTTAAACTAACTTAACAAATAAATGTAGCTACATCTATTTGCCTAATTTTGCTTTTTTATTTAATTTTATGAAATTAACTCAATTATCTGTCTACTTTGTTGCGCTACTCTTTTTGTTAGCATGCGATAGTTCAGAAAAACAAACTTCCAATGATGTTCAGAAATCGACTACTTTGGTAGAAGTTATTGTGGTAGAAGAGGGAATTCTAAATGAAAAAATACAATCTACAGGAACTTTAGCAGCAAATGAATCAACTCAATTAAGTGCTGATATTGGTGGAATTATCAAGAAAATTTCCTTTAAAGAAGGACAAAAAGTAAAACAAGGAAACTTGTTATTAGAACTTAGGAACAACGATTTATCAGCAGATTTAGAGGAAGCTAGAGCTAGAAAAGACTTGTCAAAAAAGCAATTCGAAAGAGCTCAAAAACTCCTTGAAGCCGAAGGAATTAGTCGCGAATTATTGGAAGAAAGAGAAGCGAACATGAAAGAGCTTTCGGCTAATTATCAAATGATTGAAGCTGAATTGGCAAAAACAAAAGTTTATGCTCCTTTTGATGGGATCATTGGTTTAAGGTCGGTGAGTCAGGGCGATTATTTGGCTGCTGGAACTTCGTTTACCAATTTGGTTGATGGAGCTAGTTTAAAAATTGAATTTTCATTACCTGAAAAATACTTACAAGCTGTGAAAATTGGAGATACCATTGAATTTAATAGTGGTTCAAACAGCAGTATGAAGCGTGCTGTTATTTATGCCATAGACCCAGCAATTGATGTAAATTCCCGTTCATTTCACCTAAAAGCAATATACTCCAATACTGACGGTACTTTAAAATCAGGTGCATTTGTGACCGTTTATTGCGAATTGAAACATTATGAAAATGCAATCAGTATTCCAACACAAGCCATTGTGCCTGAGATGGAAGGAAAATTTGTTTATTTGGTTGAAAATAAGAAAGCCAAGAAGCAAGAAGTAGTCACTGGTGTTCGAAAAGCCAATCACATTCAAATATTAGAAGGATTGCAAAAAGGTGACACTGTAGTTACCTCAGGACTTTTACAAATTAGAGACGGTTCATTGTTGCAAATTCGAATGGATATAAGGGTAAATCCTAAAAGTCAAGCTGCAGAATGAGTTTGTCATCCATCAGTATTCGCCGTCCTGTTTTAGCAACTGTTTTCAGTTTGGTCATCCTCTTATTGGGGGGAATTGGCTTTAATTATCTTGGTGTTCGTGAGTATCCAAGTGTTGATCCTCCTAAAATTACAGTTACCACTAATTATGTTGGAGCCAATGCTGACATCATTGAAACACAAATTACCGAGCCTTTAGAAGAGTCGATTAACGGAATTGCAGGAATTAGAACCTTGTCCTCAGTAAGCAGAGATGGTCGAAGCACGATTACTGTTGAGTTTGATTTGAGTTCTGATTTAGACAATGCCGCCAATGATGTTAGAGATAAAGTTTCTAGGGCAGTTAGAGATTTGCCAGAAGATGCGGATCCTCCCATTGTGGCTAAAGCAGATGCAGATGCCAATCCCATTATTTTTCTAAACATACAATCTGATCAGCGCGATTTGTTAGAATTGACAGAAATTGCTGAGCGTGATTTTAAAGAGCGCCTTCAAACAATTCCTGGTGTCAGTGAAATTAGAATTTGGGGAGAAAAGAAATACTCCATGAGAATGTGGATTGATCCTAATAAAATGGCGGCACTTTCCATTACTCCTTTGGATGTAAGAAATGCATTGCTTAACCAAAACATTGAGTTGCCGAGTGGTTCTATTGAAGGTTCTAGCGTTGAATTAAGCGTTCGCACAATTGGTCGTTTAGAAACTGTTGAAGATTTTAATCAATTGGTGATTAAAGAACAAGATGGGCAACTAATTCGATTTCAAGAAATTGGATATGCTACACTTGGTCCTGAAAATGAACGAACCAGCTTAAAAAGAGATGGAATTCCGATGGTTGGAAATGCGATTGTTCCATTACCCAACTCAAACCACATTGAAATAGCTGATGAGTTTTACCGTCGTTTGGAATTGATTAAAAAAGACCTTCCTTCAGACATAAAAATTGGAATTGGCTTTGATACTACAGACTTTATTCGAGATTCTATAAGTGAGGTTGAACAAACCATCTACATTGCTTTTGTGATGGTGATTTTAGTCATCTTTATTTTCCTTAGAGATTGGCGATCAACCATTATTCCCATTACAGTTATTCCGATTGCTTTGATTGGTTCTTTTTTCATCATGTATGTTGCAGGCTTTTCAATCAATGTGCTCACCTTGTTGGGAATTGTTTTGGCAATTGGCTTAGTTGTAGATGATGCCATTGTAGTTTTGGAAAACATCTACAGTAAAATCGAAAATGGAATGCCTTCTTTTCAAGCTGCAAAAGAAGGGGTTGCTGAAATTTTCTTTGCAGTAATTGCTACAACCTTGGCCTTGGTAGCGGTTTTTATGCCGGTTATTTTTCTACAAGGAGTTACCGGAAGGCTTTTTCGTGAATTTGGAATTGTAATCGCAGGGGCAGTCGTAATTTCCTCTTTTGTCGCTTTGACTTTAACGCCAATGTTAGCTGGCAACATTCTTAAAAAGCAAAAAAAGCGAACGAAATTTTATGTTCGAACAGAGAAATTCTACGAAAACTTAACTCGAGGTTACAAGCGCTCACTAGTTGCTTTTATGAAAAGCCCTTGGGTAGCAATTTTTTTCATTTTAGTTTCTTTTGGAGCCATTTACTTTTTTGGAAGTCAGCTAAATTCTGAATTAGCACCTTTGGAAGATAGGGGAGGGATGCGTATTTTCAGTACAGCACCAGAGGGTTCAACCTATGATTTTATGGCTGTTTACATGGATGAGTTAGTTGATTTAGTCAAAAAAGAAGTTCCAGAAAGGGATGGGGTAATCAGTGTAACATCTCCAGGATTTGGAGCGGCATCTTCTGTTAATTCGGGCTTTGTTCGATTGCGAATTACCAAAGCAGATCAACGGGAAAGAAGCCAGCAAGAAATTGCCAACCTGTTGAATGAAAAATTGAAAGAATTGCCTGCTGCGAGAGATTTTGTTTCGCAAGAACAAACTATTGGAGATAACAGAGGAGGCTTACCCGTTCAGTATGTTGTGCAAACTACCAATTTAGAAAAGTTAAAAGAGGTTTTACCAAAATTTATGTCAGCTGCTGCAGAAAGCAATGTTTTTGCTATCACCGATTTAAATTTAAAATTCAACAAGCCTGAGTTGAAGGTCACAATTAATCGTGAAAAAGCAATACTAATGGGCGTTACAGTTTTGGATATTGCTCAAACACTTCAGCTTTCATTAAGCGGACAGCGATTTGATTTCTTTATTATGAATGGAAAACAATACCAAGTAATTGGTCAGTTGGAAAGACAGTACCGCAACGAGCCATCAGATTTAACAGGAATTTACGTTCGCAATAAAGACAATCAGATGATTCCTTTAGACAATTTAGTAAGTCTTGAAGAAATGAGCACACCTCCTCAACTTTACCGCTACAATCGATACGTTTCAGCAACAATTGCGGCAGGTTTAACAGAAGGTAATACTATTGGCACTGGAATTAAAGAAATGGATCGAATAGCGAAAGAAGTGTTGGATGATACATTCACCACCTCTCTTGATGGAACTTCCAAAGAATTTCAAGAAAGCTCCTCTTCCATTTACTTTGCGTTTTTCTTGGCATTGGTTTTAATCTATTTGGTTTTGGCGGCACAGTTTGAAAGTTTTAGGGATCCTTTAATTATAATGTTTACGGTTCCTTTAGCACTTGCAGGTGCTTTGGTTACGCTGTTTGCCTTTGGAGAAACACTCAATATTTTCAGCCAAATTGGGATGATAATGCTGATTGGATTGGTAACAAAAAATGGAATTTTAATGGTAGAGTTTGCGAACCAGAAAAAGGAAGAAGGAGTATCTCGTTTAAATTCAATTATTGATGCTTCTGAAGCGCGTTTTCGACCAATTTTAATGACGTCACTTTCTACAATTTTGGGAACTTTGCCAATTGCTTTGGCTTTGGGTGCCGGATCTCAAAGTCGTGTTTCAATGGGATTAGCAGTAATCGGCGGACTTGTTTTTGGGTCAATTTTAACCTTGTACATCATTCCTTCAGTGTATTCTCTAATTTCTGCAAAACAAAAATCAAAGCGAAATGAAGAAGTATAGTTCCATTTTTTTGATACATTGTTGCCTGTTTTGCTTTCAGTTCAACTTGCAAGCTCAGCAAGTTTTAAGCTTGGAAGAAGCATTGAATATTGGATTACAGAACAACTATTCCATTTTAGTTGCCAAAGAGGAGTTGAAGATATCTGAATTGGAAAATCAAATTGGTACAGCAGGGTTTTTGCCAAGTTTAGATGCAGATGGAACTTACAGTGAATCAGTTGAAAATACTGAATTGAATTTTGCAGATGGTTCTGATGTTCAACAGGATGGCGCTTTGTCTTCAAATTTGAACTTAGGCCTTCAAGTGAGATGGATGATTTTTGATGGTACAAAAATGTTCATTACCAAAAATAAGTTGGAAGAGTTAGAGCTGATTTCTGCTTTGGGAGTAAAGTCGAGTGTAAACAATACACTTGCGGAAATCATGATGACTTATTATGGCATTGTAGCTGAAGTTCAAACTTATAAATTGTTGGAGCAACAATTAGAAGTCGCAACTGCTAGAACGGAATTAAGTAAAACAAAATACAGCATAGGTGCAGCATCAGAATTGGAGCAGCTTCAAGCAGAAGTGGATGCCAATGCCATTCGCTCAACTCTTTTCGATCAAGAAGTGCGAGTAAAGCAAGCTAAACTAGCTTTGAACCGATTGTTGGGAAGAGAATTGGATAGTGAGTTTGAAATAAATGATAGCATTGTGATCAATACTACCTATGAAAAAGAAAAGTTGCTTCAAGAAATGGAAAACAATCCCAATTTGAATACAATAGAAAAGCAGCGGAGCATTGCCATTTTGGAACGAAAAGAAAGTTTTGCTGATCGTTTGCCAAAAGTTTCCTTAGATGGCAGGTACAACTACAATCAATCTGAGTCTGAAGCAGGATTTGTGCGTTTCAACCAAGCTACAGGATTTATTTATGGCGCTTCTGTGATTATGCCACTATTTAATGGCAATGAAAAAAACCGAAAAGAGCAGCAAAATAAAGTTCGGATAGAGCAGAGCAAGTTGCGCTATGAGCAAGAATATGCTACAACCAAAGAACAATTATTGTATAATTTAGAGCTTTTTCAAGTCAATAAAAGCCGCGTAGTTTTTGAAGAAAAGAATGTAGAACTAGCTGAAAGGAATTTAAAATTTTCCATGGAAAGTTTTAAGCAAGGTGGTATTTCTGCGCTAGAATTAAGGGAAGTTCAATTCAGCACCTTTGCAGCTCAAGAAAGATTGGTTGCCTTGAAATACACCATTAAAACAGCTGAAATTGAATTGCTGCGTTTGACCAATCAATTGCTGCAGGAGCAATAGATTAATCCTTAAAAAAACTTCTGTGAAAGAGTAAGATTGAAGTTACTCCAATGGTTATAGCAGAATCTGCAAGGTTGAAAACTGGGCGAAAAAAGATAAAATAATCACCGCCCCAAAAAGGCATCCAATGCGGTAAAAATCCTTCGTAAAGCGGGAAATAAAGCATGTCGACCACTTTTCCGAACAATAATTTGGAATAACCGCCTTCTTCAGGTAAAAAAGTAGCTAACTGAAAGTAGCTATCATTGAAAAATACGCCATAAAATACGCTATCGATAATGTTTCCTAAAGCACCTGCAAAAATCAAAGCTCCGCTCACCATAAGGCCTTTTGAAGCTCCTTTTTTGGGCATTCTAAACAAATAAATTCCAATTAGGCTAACGGCAACAATTCGGAAAAGAGTTAGAAACAATTTGCCATATTCACCGGCAAATTCTATCCCAAATGCCATTCCATTATTTTCGGTGAAATGGATAATGAACCAATCGCCTAAAACTGGAATTTCTTCAGAAAGTTGCATGTTGGTTTTTACCCAAATTTTAGAAGCTTGATCTAAAATCAGAACGATACCAATTACCAATAATGCAAGGCGGGAAGAGGAAGCAAAAAGCTTCATAAATTTTGAAATTAATTAACCTTGAGCCTCTTTGGCTTCAATTGATAAGGTTGCGTGAGGCACTGCTCTTAAGCGTTCTTTAGGAATTAACTTTCCTGTCACTCTGCAAATACCGTAGGTTTTATTGCTAATTCTTGTCAATGCATTTTGTAAATGCGTGATGAATTTTTCTTGTCGGATTGCCAATTGAGAGACTTCTTCTCTGGATAAAGTTTCTGATCCATCTTCCATCATTTTAAAGGAAGGGGAAGTGTCTTCTGTACCATTATCATCTTTATAAGAAAGGGTGTTTCTCAATCCTTCCAAATCAGTTTTAGCCTCTGTTAACTTTTCGTTAATCAGCGTTCTAAATTCTGCTAAGTCTGCGTCTGAATATCTTGCTTTTTCTTCCATCTTATTTTAATTTTTTACCACCTTCAAAGCTATGTAAACTCTTGAATTTTGGTCAATTTCTACACTGTGATTGCTTCCATTTAAGTCCTCGACAAAATTGAGTTCAAGGGCCAATGTTTCGGAACAAATATAATCTTTATTATTATTGATAGCTTGTTCAATTTGTTGATTAGAATGTAAAGAAATTATAATTTTATCTGTCACTTCAAAACCTTCGTCTTTTCTAAGGTTTTGAATTTTATTCACCATTTCTCTGGCAATTCCTTCTTCTTTAAGTTCTTCACTAAGTGTTATGTCTAAGGCTACGGTGTATTTTCCTTCAGATGCTACCAACCATCCCGGTATGTCTTTTGAAGAGATTTCCACATCACTTAAATCAATGCTAAGGGTGTTACCCTCAACAGTAATTTCAGTCTTCCCGTTTCGTTCTAACTGCACAATTTCTTCTTGAGAAAATTGCTGAATAGCAGTGGCAACAGCCTTCATTTCTTTTCCAAATTTTGGCCCCAATTTCTTAAAATCAGGCTTTATTTGTTTTACTAAAACGCCAGAAGTTTCTTCTAAATACTCCAATTCTTTCACATTCACTTCTGAAAGAATCAAGGCTTCCACTTCTTCTAATTGTCTTCTAAATTTTGGATCTAAAATCGGCACCATCATTTTTTGAAGTGGTTGACGCACTTTTAACGATTCTTTTTTTCGAATTGCCAAAACCATGGACGATAATTTCTGTGCAATATCCATTCGCTCTTCTAAATCTTTGTCAATGTACTTTTCTTTGAGCTTGCCAAAGTCGGAGAGGTGAACAGAGGTAGTTGTTTCTTTACCTGATATATCGTTCAAATCTTTAAAAAGACGATCCATATAGAAAGGAGCGATTGGAGCAGAAAGTTTAGCGATGGTTAGCAAGCAAGTGTACAAAGTTTGATACGCAGAAATTTTATCTTCTGAATATTCCCCTTTCCAAAAACGCCTCCTGCAAAGTCTTACGTACCAATTGCTCAAATGATCGGTGGTAAACTCTTGAATAGCCCGCCCTGCTCTGGTTGGTTCAAAATCTGCAAAACTCGCATCTACTTCTTTTACCAATGAATTCAATTTTGAAAGCACCCAACGGTCGATTTCAGGCTTTTTCTCGTAGGGGACGTGTGGCTCTTCAAATTTAAAGCCGTCGATGTTGGCATAGAGTGCAAAAAAGTTATAGGTATTGTAAAGTGTACCGAAGAATTTGCGTTGAACTTCAGCAATACCTTCCTCGTCAAACTTTAAATTATCCCAAGGTTGCGCATTGGTTACCAAGTACCAGCGCGTAGCATCTGGACCGTATTTTTTCAAAGTTTCAAATGGATCTACCGCATTGCCTAAACGTTTGGACATTTTTTGTCCGTTTTTATCGAGCACCAAACCATTAGAAACCACATTTTTGTAAGCAACAGAATCAAAACACAAGGTTGCGATGGCATGTAAAGTAAAAAACCAACCGCGGGTTTGATCGACTCCTTCGGCGATAAAATCTGCTGGATAGAATTTTTTCTCGTCAATTAGTTCCTTGTTTTCGAAAGGGTAATGCCATTGTGCATAAGGCATAGACCCTGAATCAAACCAAACGTCGATTAAGTCCATTTCTCTTTTCATTGGTTTTCCGCTTGGAGAAACCAAAACAATTTCATCTACAAAAGGGCGGTGAAAATCGAAGGTATGGTAATTCGAATCCGCCATGTTACCTGGTTCAAAATCACCTAAAGGATTTTTGCTCATGAAGCCTTTTTCAACGGCTTTATCACATTCTGCTTTTAGTTGTTCTGCAGAACCGATGCAAATTTGCTCTTCTCGGTCTTCAGAAGTCCAAATAGGAATGGGGATTCCCCAATAACGCGAACGAGATAAGTTCCAATCTTGTAAGTTTTCCAACCAATTGCCAAATCGTCCTTTTCCTGTGCTTTCAGGTTTCCAGTTGATGGTATTGTTGTTGTCGATTAATTGATCTTTTACGGCTGTGGTTTTGATAAACCAAGAATCCAAAGGGAAATAAAGCACTGGTTTATCGGTTCTCCAACAATGTGGGTAACTGTGTTCGTACTTCTGCACATCAAAAGCGCGATTTTCTTCCTTCAATTTAATTGAAATCTCTACATCCACCGACTTTTCAGGAGCTTCTCCATCAGGATAATAATCGTTTTTCACGTACATGCCAGCAAAGTCAGTCACCTCTTCTGTAAAACGCCCTTGATTGTCTACCAAGTGCAAAGAACCAATGCCGTTGGCTTTGGTCACTCGAAAATCGTCGGCTCCATAAGAGGGCGCCAAGTGAACAATTCCGGTGCCGTCTTCCGTGGTGACAAAGTCACCTAAAATTACTCGAAATGCATCTCCACCTTCAGGGTTTTTATAAGGTAATAATTGTTCGTAGCGTAGGCCTTCCAATTGATTTCCTTTATATTCAGCTATTATTTCAAAAGGAATGTTTTTGCCGTCTTGTTTGTAATCAGCAAGACTAAGTTCAGCGTTTTTGGTATTAAACCATTTTCCCAATAAGTCTTTCGCCAAAATAACAGTGATTGGCTCGTGAGTGTATTTGTTGAAGGTTTTCACTTTCACGTAATCAATTTTTTCGCCAATGCCTAAAGCAGTATTCGACGGCAAAGTCCAAGGGGTGGTAGTCCATGCAATGAGGAATAAATCTCCATGCAAATCATTGAACAAAAATTCAGACTCCTCATTTTTTACCACCTTAAACATGGCGGTAGCTGAGGTATCTTTTACATCGCGGTAACAGCCAGGTTGATTCAATTCGTGCGTACTCAAACCCGTTCCCGCAGCGGGAGAATAAGGCTGAATGGTGTAGCCTTTGTATATCAAACCCTTATCGTAGAGCTTTTTTAGCAAGTACCAAACTGTTTCTATGTATTTGTTTTCGTAAGTCACGTAAGGGTCATCCATGTCTACCCAATAGCCCATTTTTTGGGTGAGTTTGTTCCAAACATCGGTGTAGCGCATTACAGCTTCGCGGCATTTTTGATTGTATTCTTCTACCGAAATGCTTTTTCCTATGTCTTCCTTGGTGATGCCCAACTCTTTTTCAACACCCAATTCCACCGGTAAACCGTGAGTATCCCAACCAGCTTTTCGCTTCACTTGAAAGCCTTTTTGGGTTTTGTAGCGACAAAAAATATCTTTGATAGCACGCGCCATCACGTGGTGAATTCCCGGTAAACCATTAGCGGAAGGAGGACCCTCATAAAATACAAAAGGAGCTTTGCCTTCGCGACTACTAATACTTTGCTCGAAGATGTGTTCTTTTTCCCAAAAGGCTAAAACTTCATCTGCCACATTTGGCAAATCCAACTGCTTGTATTCTTTGTACTTACTCATTCGATAACGTTTCTAGATAGGCTGCTAAAACAGGGCGCGAATTTACTAAAATTGAGGGAATATGCCTCTTACTACTTTTCTTTAGGACTGCTACCGCTTAGAACCAGAAGTGCTCAAGTAGACAATACTTCCAAAGAAAACCTCTTAAAATTAAAAGAAGATGGCTTGAGCTATGAATCCAAAAGCGAAGTAAACTGGACAAGATCGTAAATAACCTCATTAAATACGAAGAAGAAGCGCTTGCTAAAAATACCGAATTCTAGGTATTGACTTTCTCTTTTTTTGTGAGGAACTTGTGCAACTAAATACCCAAAACTTTAATGGAGCTACCTAAATACCACGAAGCATTTATACCAGTATTAGAAATACTTAATAAAACTGGGGTTCTTGACAGTAGAGAGCTTGCTGTAAAAGTGAGAGATAACTACTATTCTAAGCTGCCTGAAGAGCTACTTAAAAAGAAAACAAGTACCGGTGCTAATGTGCTTATTGATAGGATACTATGGGGGAAGTCCTATTTAAAGCTAGCTAAGTTTGTCAAATACCCGGAAAGAGGAAAAGTTGAAATAACAGATAAAGGCAAGCTAGCTTTAGCAAAGGGAAGCTTGACTATTCAAGAGCTAAAGAGTGATAAAGATTATATAGCGCATCGCTCTGCTGTAGAAAGCAAAAAGGAAAGAGATAACGAATTGGATGTTTCTAATATTGACAATGCCTCTCCCCAAGACTTAATTGATTCTGGATTTTCTACTATTGAAACTGAGTTAAAAGCTGAATTACTTGAACGATTAAAAGAAATTGACCCCTATTATTTTGAGAAGGTCATTCTAATCCTTCTAAAGAAAATGGGTTATGGTGATTTTATCGAGACTTCCAAGTCTGGCGATGGAGGAATTGATGGTATAATTAATGAAGATAAATTAGGCTTAGAAAAAATCTACACCCAAGCTAAACGCTACAATGAAAACAAGGTAAGAGAGAGGGAAATACGGAATTTCATTGGAGCCATGAGTGGCGATACAAGCAAAGGTGTTTTTATTACAACATCATCTTTTGATACATCTGCCATCAAAAAAGCAAGAGAAGCACATCATTCAATAATTTTAATTGATGGCAATAAGCTAGTAGATTTAATGCACCAGTACAATGTTGGTGTGCAAGTAAAAACTACCTATGAAGTAAAAGAAATTGATAACGATTTTTTTGAAGGGGAATAACTAAGCTTCATGAACAATCGAATTTCGAAATGTATTATTGATAATTGGTCGCTAGAATCAGCAGGGTCAATTCTAGATGATTCAGAAGATATACTTTCTTTTACTAATGAAGCCTTTGAAAGTAGTTTGCTTTCAAAAGAAGAAATAGCCAAAAGCAATGCAGCAGCAGATTATGAACCGGCGAGTGTTTTGTTGGCCCGCATTAAAAAGGAGAAAAATCACCAAACTAAGGATAAGAAAAAATAGAAACAGAATTAAAAACTTGACTTAAACTTTATAACCCACACATGGTACACAAAATCATTTGTGACCCAAATTAGTCCATATTTGGAACACAAACAGATTAATTTTACGACAGACTTAATTATCGTTTTCAAAATTGAACTTCTTGTGGCTGTATAGCTTAATTAATAATTTACCCTTATTTTGTTACAAATAAAGTTTATTTTAACCCTTATTTTGTTACAAATAAATCTTATTTTTACCCTTATTCTGTTACATAAAATACATTAAACATTTCATGAGCTTCAAACGGCATGCTTATAAAAATCTATTAGAGTGGAAAGAAAGTAGCAATCGTAAACCCTTGTTGTTAAGAGGAGCAAGGCAAGTTGGTAAAACTACACTCGTTAATTATTTTGCCAAAAGCTATACCTATACTATAACACTCAATTTAGAGCGAGCGGCTGATTTACGCTATTTCACTGATTTTACCGATGCAAAAACCATCGTAGAAGCGCTATTTGCTACTCATGGTATTCCTTCTGCTCAAAAGGCAGATACCCTTTTATTTATAGATGAGATACAAGAGTCGCCAACGGCCATTGCCTTGTTGCGCTATTTTTATGAAGATGTGCCCGAATTGCATTTAATCGCAGCAGGTTCTTTACTGGAGCATGTCATTCGTAAAGTAAAAAATTTTCCAGTCGGTCGAATCAACTATTTATACCTACAACCGCTCAATTTTTTAGAATATTTAGAAGCAAAGCAACATCCCAGAGCAGTAGAAGAGATTAATAAATTACCTGTCGAGCCTTATGCGCAACCCATATTAAAAGAGTTGTTTCATGAATATGCCGTTATTGGAGGAATGCCTGAGGTGGTAAAAACCTATTTAGAAACAAATAGTTTGGCTGATTTAGGGCTGGTTTATGAAAGTATTTGGGCAACTTATAAAGAAGATGTAG
>TARA_R110002050_G_scaffold1244_3_pt1 | contig 16179 bp, 14 predicted proteins | sample TARA_R110002050 | Tara Oceans TARA_R110002050 (sample SAMEA4396988) | marine metagenome | biome: Polar Biome; feature: [DCM] deep chlorophyll maximum layer (ENVO:01000326); material: water (ENVO:00002006), including particulate matter (ENVO:01000060) such as... | depth 25 m
ATTGCAGCCGAATCAGAAGTAGAATCAGAACCTCAATTTGATACAGAAGAAGCGATGTTAACGGCAATGATGACTCAAGTTGAAGTGACTGAAGTTAATCAAGATCAAGAGGAAGACTTAGATAATCACAGTGAATCGTTATTAGAACCAAAAACAGAATTAGACGTTTTAAGGGAGAAAGTTCGAGCCAGATCTAGAGCTATTCAAGCTGATCTCGAAAATGGTTTAAATGGTGAGGCAGAAGCAGAAACAGAAGTTGAAACAGAAGCAGAAGCTCAATTAAGCTTTAGTATTGATGCGCCGGTGTCTCCATTGCCCGATGAAGAGGCTTTAGACGAATTATTAACGGATGTGTGGAATATAGAGGCAGAACTAAAAGAGCAAGGTTTAGATGGCGCTAAGCTAACGGCAGATAATGTTACAGAGCCAGAGCCAGAGCCAGAGCCAGAGCCAGAGCCAGAGCCAGAGCTAGTTCAAAAAGAAGCCATTGTTGATGCCAAGCATGCTTTAGAAGACATGATGATGGATCTTACTGCCGAGCCACAGCCAACAGCGTCTGAGCTTGAGGAAATGATCGCTGAAATGATGGCTTTAGAACAAAAAGTGGCATTGCCTGAGGAGGAGAAAAAAGTACAAAAACCGACCTCGAATAAAGATGAGTTACAGTCTATTTTGTCGAATATTCCGTCGTTTACTGAAATGAATAAAAAGCCTTAATATCGAAGGCGCTTACCGTGAAAAAAATGGGTAAGGCATTTTTTTGTTCTTAATAATGCACTATTTGTTAAAATCTAGCGCAAGCAATTATAGGATTAAAAATGTCAGAACAAATTCATCAAGTAGCCATCATCGGTGGTGGGGTATGTGGCACGGCATTATTATATTTATTATCAGAATATAGTGATGTTAATGACATCGTACTGATTGAAAAGTATGAGAGTGTTGCCAAAGTAAATTCACATGGGCGTAATAATAGTCAGACGCTGCATTGCGGTGATATTGAGACTAATTACACCTTAGAAAAAGCATCTAAAGTTAAAGCAGCTGCAGAAATGGTGGTGAACTACACGGCAACTTTAGCAGCTCGTGATAATATCATTTTTAAATATCCTAAAATGGTTATCGGTGTCGGTGAAAAGGAATGCCGCCAACTTCGTGAACGGTTTACGATTTTTCGTGATCGGTTTACATCGATGCAGTTATTAGAAAAAGAAGATATTGCTCGAATAGAACCGAGCGTTGTTATGATGCAAAATGGCGAATATCGCCCAGAACCCTGTGTCGCCTTAGCCGTATTAGATGAATACTCTGCGGTTGATTTTAATAAATTAGCAGAATCTTTTGTGAGCGAAGCCAATAAAGATGGCGACACGACTATTGAACTGAAAATGAATAGTCACGTCGAAGAAATCCTTCATATTGATGGCGTATTCCATATTAATACTCAAGACCAAAGCATCAAGGCCAAAACCGTTGTTGTTTCTGCTGGTGGACATAGCTTGTTACTGGCGCAACAAATGGGGCATGGCTTAGAGTTTTCATGCCTGCCTGTTGCCGGCAGCTTTTATTTCACCCCCAAAGTGTTGAATGGTAAGGTTTACACTGTCCAAAATGATAAATTACCGTTTGCAGCCGTGCATGGTGATCCCGATGTATTGATCGAAGGTAAAACGCGTTTCGGACCGACGGCATTATTATTGCCTTTATTAGAACGCTACAATATGAGTACGTTTGTTGAGTTTTTAAAGGTACTGAAATTAGATCGCCGTGTATTAAAAGTCTTCTGGGATTTATTCAAAGTTACTGATATTCGCAACTATATTTTAAAGAATTTCTTGTTTGAAGTACCAGGTTTACGTCGCTGGTTATTCCTAAAAGATGCTCGAAAAATAGTACCTTCGTTGCAATTAAAAGACATTAGTTTTGCCAAAGGTTTTGGTGGTGTACGACCACAATTAATTGATAAAAAGAAATCTGTGCTAATGTTAGGTGAAGCTAAAATCAACCCTGGCAACGGTATTATCTTTAATATGACACCTTCGCCTGGTGCGACAAGCTGTTTAGAAAATGCAGAACTTGATATGCGTTTGGTTACTGCATTTTTAGGTGCGAAAATTGATGAGCAAAAGCTCCAACACGTGCTACATAAATAATTTTGGTTGTTATCTTATTGCTTATTCCAGTTGTAATTTGGATTAAATAGCTATGGCCTCATCACCTTACATTACCGCACAAGGCATGACTCGCCTAAACGAAGAACTTGCTCAGATTTGGATAAGGCGTAGAGATGTCGTTAGAGCCTTAGCTGCGGCTGCGGCAGAAGGTGATAGGTCGGAAAATGCTGAGTATATTTACCGCAAAAAAGAACTGCGGGGTTTGGATCGCAGAATTCGCTACCTGCAAAAAAGAATGCCTGACTTACATGTAGTTGCTGCTGCGCCTGATAATCAAGATAAAATATTTTTTGCAGCGTGGGTTACCTTAGAAAATGAGCAAGGTGACCATATTGAGTATCGGATTGTCGGACCTGATGAAATCGATCATCAAAAGGGTAATATCAGTATGGACTCGCCTTTAGCGTTGGCATTACGAGGTAAGGAAGTCGATGACGAAGCCATTATTAGCTTACACACTGGCATTAAACACTATTTTGTAGTGGCTATTCGCTATCAGCAGCAGGGCTGATTTTCAAAATCCGCCCATCGTCTGTAGATACATACAAGTAGCCTTCAGGGCTTTCAATAATATTTCTAATTCTGCCTTCTATATTACGCAGTAGACGTGTTTCAGATATTGCTCGATTATGTTGATCTAAAACAATACGGTTGAGATGTTGCAGTTTTAGTGCACCTGCTAATAAGTTACTGTGCCAGTCAGGAAAAGCATTGCCCATGTATTGGATTAAAGCACTAGGGGCGATAGATGGAATATAGACTTTGACGGGCTGCTCCATTCCCGCTTTTTCTGTTGCTTCGCCCACTGCAAACGGCGTGTAATATTCCTTACCATAAGAAATAATTGGCCAGCCGTAATTTTTCCCTGCTTCAATTAAGTTAATTTCATCTCCACCACGAGGGCCGTGTTCGATTTCCCACAATTGCCCGGTCACTTTGTTGAAAAATAAACCTTGTGGATTACGATGGCCATAACTCCAAATTTCAGGTAACGCATTTTTGTTGCCTACAAATGGATTATCCGTTGGTACTGTGCCATCTAAATTTAACCGTAAAATGGCACCAGCATGAGTGCTGAGATCTTGGGCATTAGGGCGAAATCCTCTTTCGCCTACCGAGATAAAAATATGCTTATTATTATCAAAAGTAATTCTTCCACCAAAGTGATAACTGGTATCCGTTGTCGATCTGGTGATTAAGATATCTTGCCACTCAACCAAACGCTGATCGATAAGTTTGGCTCGTGCCAAAGTAGTTGCTGCTTGACCGGATATATCTTTGCTATAACTGAAATAAATCCATTGGTTGTTGGCATAATCGGGGGACAAGGCAACGTCTAATAAACCACCTTGACCTGATACTTTAATTGCTGGCAAACCCGTAATATGAGTCAAGGAACCTGTTTTTAGGTCAAGCTGTGAAAGCTGGCCTTCACGTTGGGTGATCAGCAATGTGTTGTCCGGCATGATGGTCATACCCCACGGCACGCCCAATCCTGTAGCCAGTGTTTCTGTTGTCACGCTCTGTGCACTATAAACGGATTGATAAAATAGCAAGAGCGTTAATACACTGATAATGAGTTTCATCATGTGATTCCTAATTGTTTATGAGCTACACGATAACATTGAACAACCCGCACGATCCCTCGCCCAATCTGGACGTTTAACGGCAAAGTGCGCCATATCAGCTTGCTCGGCATATGGCTGACGTAATAACTCAAGTAACTCATTCACTAAGCTAAAATCGCCCAATTCTGCTTTATCAATCGCCAGTTGCGCCATATAGTTGCGTAAGACATATTTAGGATTGATGTTATTCATTCTCTGGCGACGGATAAGGTTTGATGTGCTGTCGACAACAACACGTTGTTGATATTGACGCAACCAATTACAGGTGCGTGTTTTATCGGCTGCGCTTAAGGCATCAGGCGCATAATAAGCATCCATTAATGGCGCAAGTAGTTCTGCGTCTGAAAGTTGAAGATTTTCACAATCAACATCGGCTAATTTACGATAAAAAATCGTCATGTCGGTTTCAACAAGCTGTAACACTTCGTGTAATTCTGTATTCAATGCGTGATCCGTTACAGCATTATAAGTATTTAGACCGAGCTTTTTGGCTCGCATAAACTGCCATTTTTGATCATATAATTCAGCGTAATCATTGAGGATATTACGTAAAGGTTCTGCTTCTTCAATCAATGGATAAATGGCATTAGCAAGTTGAAATAAATTCCACTGAGCAACTTGTGCCTGATTGCCAAAACGGTAACGTCGACCACTGGCATCGGTAGTATTAGGCGTCCAATTTGGCTCGTAATCTTCTAACCAACCATAGGGACCATAATCAATAGTCAGCCCTAATATCGACATATTGTCAGTATTCATTACGCCATGTACAAACCCCACGCGCATCCAATGTACAATCATATCAGCGGTGCGTTCACAGACTTCAGTAAACCATTTCAGATAAACATCAACACTGGGTGTGCCAAGATGAGGAAACTCAGTGGTAATCGTAAAATCAACCAAGGTGCGTAAGGTATCAATATCACCACGAGCAGAATGAATTTCATAACTACCAAAGCGTAAAAAAGACGGGGCAACTCGGCATACAATCGCGCCAGGTTCGGCTTGCGGACGACCATCGTAAAACATATCACGCACTACTTTTTCTCCTGTTGTCACTAAGCTCAAAGCACGAGTGGTAGGCACGCCTAAATGAAACATGGCTTCGCTGCATAAAAACTCACGAACGGAAGAACGTAATACAGCCAACCCATCAGCGGTACGCGAATAGGGTGTAGCGCCGGAGCCTTTTAATTGTAAGGCGTAATGTTCACCTTGTTGGTTAACGACTTCGCCTAGATTGATAGCACGACCATCGCCCAATTGTCCTGCCCAATTACCAAATTGATGACCGCCGTAACATTGTGCGTGCGGACGCATGCCTGCCAGTAGTGTGTTGCCTGCAAAGACATCAGTAAAGTCATCGGATAGGCAATCTTCATTTGATAAATTCAATAACGCAGCGACTTCTGATGAAAAAGCGATTAGCTTAGGTGCGGCAACTACGGTTGGATTCACAAATGAATAACAGGCGGCTAATACTTGCCGACGGTGATTATCTGTTTCATTATCTGCAGGCAAGCCCTCAATAAAACGGTTGTCGAAGTTTAATATTGATAATGGTGTTTGCTTGGTCACGAGAGCGCCTTGGTTGTATAAGTTTTATCAAGAAAGTTGTAGTGATGTATTGATTACCGAGTGTTAAATCTTAGTAATACACTCAACTATAACGTAGTTAATGTAGGTAAAAAAACCATATTTTAAGTATAGTTATGGGCTGAATAGCTTTATTAGGTAGGGAATAATGAAACAACCAGTACAAATGAGACAACCCACACAAGCAGAAATTCAACCCATTTTGAATGCACTGAATAGTGGGCAGTTAGCAATCGCTGAAACAGCAGCGAAGGCATTGCTTAAGACTTTTCCTAAGGCCTTTGTATTGTATAACCTTTATGGCAACACACTGGCAGGTCAAAATAAATTCCCAGAAGCGGTGGCTGCCTTTCGTAAAGCATTAGAAATAGATCCATCCGTGGGCGAGTTGCATTTTAATCTGGGTATTTTATTAACCAATTTAAACCGCACTGATGAAGCGATTATTAGTTATAAAAAAGCCGTTAATTTAAAGCCTAATTTAACGGAAGCACATTACAACTTAGGTGCTGCATTACAATCTCAAAATAAATTTGAGCAAGCGGCACTAAGTTATCAAAAAGCTATTGCTCTGGAACCTGGTTTTTTTGAAGCCTTAGTGAATCTTGGAGTGGTGTTACAAGAACAAGGTAAGTTAGCCGAGGCTATTGACGTGTATCGTCGTGCATTGACTATTCAACAAGATGCCAAAGTGTATTTCAATATGGGCACAGCCTTAAAAAATGAAGGTAGGTTAGGCGATGCGGTAGAAAGCTATAACGATGCTTTAGCGCTCAACCCTAATTATGCTGAAGTGCACAGCAATATGGGCGAAGTATTAAGAGATCAAGGTCGTTATGACGAATCGGTTCAGTTTTATAAACAAGCCTTAGCATTGGATCCAAGCTTGCCGGTCGCTAATTATAGTTATGCCGTTTATCTATACGATAGTGGTGATTTAGAAGGGGCATTAACTCATTTCCAGCGTTCTGACTTTGCTGACTGGCAAGAGCGTTCATTATATTGCTTATACAAAACCGGTCGATTTGATAAGTTTAAGCAAGGGCTTGATGCGCTTAAAACTAAAAAACATCTGTCGCCATTTTTAGCGACCTTAACGGGGCACTATGCTGAAAATTTTGGCACTGAGAATGACTACAATTTCTGTAAAAACCCGCTCGATTTTGTATTTCATACCGAGGTGAAAGAGCTTAAAGATGACAATAATGAATTACTTGCACAACTATTAAACGATATCAAACGTGCTGATGTTGAAAATAAAATACAGGGTCGTTTAGTCAATGGTCAACAATCATCTGGAAATTTGTTCAAACGTGAAGAAGCGTCATTTCGGGCGATAGGTCAGTTAGTCGAACAGGCGATTGAGCGTTATCGACAAACGTTTTCGGGTGAAAAATGTGAATTTGTGAAATCTTTCCCTAAAAAGACTGAATTTGCGAGTTCATGGTTTGTACGGATGCAACAAGGCGGTCATTTAACATCTCATATTCATGAAGATGGCTGGGTGAGTGGTGCCTTGTATTTGTCATTACCGACCGATATAGAACACCAAGATGAAGGCAGTATTGAACTCAGCACACATGGTGATGATTATCCTAAACAGCACGATAATTTTCCAACTAAAACTATCGCGCCTGCAGTAGGGGATATCGTTATGTTTCCATCTTCAGTCTTTCATCGCACCATACCCTTCTCTTCGAATGAAGAGCGGATTTGTATTGCGTTTGATTTGAAACCCGCATAATAAACTATGGCTATAGTTTCTGACTCAGAACTTCAACATTTGACATCGCAAGTCGCACAATGCTTGATCGATCTTAACTGGCGTTTATCGGTTGCTGAGTCTTGTACTGGCGGCTGGCTAGGAAAATGTTGTACTGATCTTGCTGGCAGCTCTACGTGGTTTGAGCGTGGTTTTATTACATACAGTAACCAAGCAAAGCAAGATTGTTTACATGTGAACCAATCAACCTTGCATCAGTTTGGCGCCGTTAGTGAACAGACTGCAAGTGAAATGGCGCAGGGCGCATTGACTGAATCCATGGCGGATATTAGTGTCGCTATTACCGGTATTGCAGGCCCAGATGGCGGCACGGTTGATAAGCCCGTTGGCACTGTTTGCTTTGCGTGGATGAGCAAAAAATCCGTAGTTCAAACGCAGTGTTATCATCTGGAAGGTGACCGAGAGTCGGTTAGACGACAGGCAGTCAAACTTGCATTACAAGGAATAATGAAAAACGCTAGAGACTGACTGCCATCTATGGGATAATCGCACGTTTACTCATATCTGGATTCAACGATGGCGACTAAAATGGACGACGACAAGAAAAAAGCATTAGGTGCAGCATTAGGCCAAATAGAAAAACAATTTGGTAAAGGTGCTGTGATGCGTTTGGGTGACTCTGCCGCTTCTCGTGATATTGATGCGGTATCAACAGGTTCAATTGGTCTTGACGTGGCACTTGGCATCGGCGGCTTACCACGTGGACGCGTTGTTGAAATCTATGGTCCAGAATCTTCTGGTAAAACAACACTGACTTTGCATGCTATTGCTGAAATGCAAAAGCTAGGCGGCACAGCAGCCTTTGTTGATGCTGAACATGCACTTGACCCTCTATATGCTCAAAAACTGGGCGTCAATATTGATGATTTATTAGTCTCGCAACCTGATACAGGTGAACAAGCCTTAGAAATTACCGACATGTTAGTGCGTTCAGGCGCAGTTGATGTGGTCGTCGTTGACTCTGTGGCTGCATTAACACCAAAAGCTGAAATTGAAGGCGATATGGGGGATAGCCATATGGGTCTGCAAGCGCGACTTATGTCGCAAGCACTACGTAAATTGACAGCTAATATCAAACGCTCTAATACCCTGGTTATTTTCATCAACCAAATTCGTATGAAAATTGGCGTCATGTTTGGTAGCCCTGAAACAACAACGGGTGGTAATGCATTAAAGTTCTACGCCTCGGTTCGCCTTGATATTCGTCGTATAGGCGCAATCAAAAAAGGTGATGAGATTCTTGGTAATGAAACGCGCGTTAAGGTCGTAAAAAATAAAGTCGCACCGCCATTTAAACAAGTTCAATTCGATATTCTTTATGGTGAAGGTATTTCTCATGAAGGCGAACTGATTGATTTAGGTGTTCAAGAAAATATCGTTGAAAAAGCAGGGGCATGGTACAGCTATGCAGGCACTCGAATTGGTCAAGGTAAAGATAACGTACGAGCTTATTTGAAAGAACATCCTGAAATGGCTGATGAAATTGAAGCAAAAATTCGTGCTGCTTTATTGCCACCACGAGGCACTGTTTCTGCTACTGCAGCGGTTGCCTCAGCTGTGGACGTTGATGAAGATGAGAGCGAATTTTCTGAAGCGTGAGAAAGAAATCGCTTAATGAACGAATGATGAACTTACTGGCTCGGCGAGAACACAGTGTCGCTGAGTTAGTAAAAAAGTTAAATGCCGACTTTGAATATGATGACATTATTATTGCCATCAAAAAGTTGACAGAGAAAAATCTACAAAGTGATCAACGGTTTGCGGAAAATTATTTACGTTATCGATCACAAAGTGGGTTTGGGTATCAAAAGATTAGGCAAGAATTAAAAGAACGCGGTGTTGATGCTGAACTTATCAGCGATGCATTGGCAGAATCTGATATTGATTGGTTTGCGCTTGCAGCGAATGTTCGTTGCAAACGTTTTGGCGAGCAAGAGCCCGAAGATTATAAAGAGCGTGCACAACAGCAACGCTTTCTACAATACCGCGGTTTTACTCATGAACAAATAACTGAAAGCTTTAATAAATATTATGAAAAGTAGCGCAGAAATTCGACATCTCTTTTTGGACTTTTTTGAACAGAAAGGCCATGAAATTGTATCAAGCAGCCCGCTCGTGCCGGCGAACGATCCAACGTTATTGTTTACCAATGCGGGTATGGTTCAATTTAAAGAGCTATTTCTAGGTCAAGAAGTACGTAAATATTCTAAAGCGGTGACATCTCAGCGGTGTGTGCGTGCAGGTGGAAAACATAATGACTTAGAAAACGTTGGCTACACAGCTCGCCATCACACTTTTTTTGAAATGTTAGGTAACTTTAGTTTCGGTGACTACTTTAAACGCGAAGCGATTCAATATGCTTGGGAGTTTTTGACCGATACATTGTCATTGCCGCCTGAAAAACTGTGGATAACGGTATTTGATGAAGATGATGAAGCTGCAGATATTTGGATAAAAGAAATAGGCGTTGATCCAGCGCGTCTTTCTCGTATTGGTGCCAAAGATAATTTTTGGTCTATGGGTGACACCGGTCCTTGTGGTCCATGCTCTGAAATATTTTATGATCATGGTGAAGACGTGGCCGGCGGACCACCTGGCACGCCTGAAGAAGATGGCGACCGATATATCGAAATTTGGAACCTTGTCTTCATGCAGTTTGACCGTGCAGCTGACGGCACGCTCACGCCATTACCAAAACCATCTGTTGATACCGGTATGGGTTTGGAACGTCTTGCCGCTGTATTACAAGATGTACACAACAATTATGATATTGATTTATTCCAGTGCCTAATCAAATCGATACAAACCTTATCTGGCACTCAAGACGCAAGTAATACTTCACTACGTGTTATTGCTGATCATATTCGTTCATGCGCTTTTATGATTACAGATGGTGTGCAACCATCTAATGAAGGTCGTGGTTATGTATTACGACGTATTATTCGTCGAGCAATACGTCATGGTCATAAATTAGGCATGACAGAAGAATTCTTCTACAAGTTAGTCGCGCCGCTTGTTGCAGAAATGGGCGAAGCTTTTCCTGAACTTGCCAAGGCACAAGCGATCGTTGAGCGCGCGTTAAAGCAAGAAGAAGCTCGTTTTGCTGATACCTTAGATAATGGCTTGAAGATTCTTGAAAACGCAATTGATCAATTAGCTGATAAAGAAATCCCAGGTGAAGTCGTGTTTCAACTTTACGATACTTATGGCTTCCCCATTGACTTAACCGCTGATATCGCTCGTGAACGTGAACTAACACTGGATATCGCAGGCTTTGAAAGAGCGATGGAAGCCCAAAGAACGCGAGCTAGATCAGCCAGTCAATTTGCAGGCGGGTTATCAGAACAAGTCGATATTAAAGGTGCAACGCACTTTTCTGGTTATGAAAAGGCGCTAGAACAAGCGACGATTACCAGCATTTTGGTCGATGGTGAGCACGTAGAGCAATTACATGCCGGCCAACAAGGGGTTATCGTTTTAGATAGTAGCCCATTTTATGCTGAGTCAGGTGGCCAAGCGGGTGACTCAGGTCAAATATCTACAGATACAGCAAACTTTGAAGTCTCAGATACTCGGAAACAAGGTAAAGCCTTTACCCATATAGGTGTCTGCGAAAATGGTAGTTTTAAAGTGGGTGGGAAAATAGTTGCCCATATTGACGAGCCGTCTCGACTGGCGACTGCGCTTAATCATTCAGCAACGCATTTATTACATGCCGCATTGCAAAAAGTACTAGGTGACCATGTTACACAAAAAGGTTCATTGGTAAATTCACAACGTTTACGATTTGACTTCTCACATTTTGAGCCTGTTTCAACTACTCAACTTCATGATATTGAACGCTTAGTGAATCAGCAAATCAGGTTAAATCACGCAGTTGAAACAAATATCATGTCGCTAGATGATGCCAAAAAAACCGGCGCAATGGCTTTATTTGGTGAGAAATATGAAGAAGACGTACGTGTATTAAAAATGGGGGATTTCTCTACGGAACTTTGCGGTGGTACTCATGCTTTACGCACAGGAGACATTGGACTGATAAAAATCACTTCAGAAGCTGGCACCGCCTCTGGCGTTCGGAGGATTGAAGCAGTTACTGGTGAACGAGCGCTTGAGTATATCGATATCAATGAATCTCGTTTACAAGACATATCAGCTTTAGTTAAAGCGACGGCGGACAACGTGACTGAAAAAACGTCGCAACTAGTTCAACGTAATCGTCAACTTGAAAAAGAGCTAGACACGTTAAAAAGTAAGTTAGCAACTAGTGCGGGGAGTGATCTTGCCAGCACCGCACAAGATGTCTCTGGCATAAAAGTGCTAGCCGCTAAATTAGATGGCGCAGATACTAAAACCTTACGCGATACCGTAGATCAATTGAAAAATAAGTTAGGTTCTTCAGCGGTGATATTGGCGTCGATAGAAGACGATAAAATTACCCTGATCGCGGGGGTTTCTAAAGATATTACGAGTAAAATTCGCGCGGGAGATTTGGTTGGACACGTTGCTGCACAAGTAGGTGGTAAAGGTGGTGGTCGTCCAGATATGGCACAAGGTGGCGGTAATCAACCAGAAAATTTAAATGTTGCTTTAGATTCAGTTGTTGGCTGGATTAATTCAAAGTTGGAAAGTTAAAATGTCATTAATTGTACAAAAATATGGTGGGACTTCTGTCGGTTCAGTTGAACGAATTCAAGAAGTCGCTAAAAAACTCATTAAATTTCAAAAAGAAGGGCACGAATTAGTCGTCGTTTTATCAGCAATGAGTGGCGAGACTAATAGATTGTTGGCTTTAGCGAATGAATTAAATGACAATCCTCATGGTCGTGAACTTGATGTATTGTTATCTACTGGCGAGCAAGTGACCATCGCGCTGTTGTGCATGGCACTCGAACAACAAGGTATACATGCTGTTTCTTATACGGGTAGCCAAGTTAAAATTCTGACGGATAATACACATAATAAAGCTCGCATCATGGAAATTGATGATGACAAAATTCGTAAAGATCTGGTGGCTGGACATATCGTTATTGTTGCCGGATTTCAAGGCTGTGATGAAGAAGGCAATATTACAACACTAGGGCGAGGCGGTTCAGATACAACAGCCGTTGCACTTGCCGCCGCTTTAAAAGCAGATGAATGTCAGATTTATACTGATGTAGACGGTGTTTACACCACCGATCCGCGCGTTGTGTCAGAAGCGCGCCGTCTTGATCATATTACCTTTGAAGAAATGCTCGAAATGGCAAGCCTTGGCGCTAAAGTATTGCAAATTCGCTCAGTAGAATTCGCCAGTAAATATAATGTCCCCTTACGTGTACTTTCGTCTTTTACAGAAGGCGGTGGCACACTTATTTCCGTTGAGGATCCAAACATGGAACAAGCACTAATTTCAGGAATCGCATTTAATAGAGATGAAGCAAAACTCACCGTGCTTGGTGTGCCTGATCATCCTGGAATTGCATCACAAATCTTAGGTCCTATTGCGAAAAATAATATTGAAGTCGATATGATTATTCAAAACACAGGACATGATGGTACAACCGATTTTACGTTTACGATTCACCGCAATGATTACAAAGCTGCTCGCGCAATTCTACAAAAAACGGCCGACTCGCTAGGTGCAAGAGAAGTCATCGGTGATGAACATATTGCTAAGATATCTGTTGTTGGAGTGGGCATGCGCTCGCATGCAGGCATCGCAAGTACTATGTTCGAATGTTTAGCTAAAGAATCTATTAATATTTCGATGATTTCAACATCTGAAATTAAAATATCAGTCGTTATTGATGAAAAATACCTTGAACTGGGCGTACGTTCACTTCATAAAGCATTTCAATTGGAACAAAACGGGCAGTAAGAAGTCTACTTTCTATGACATTTTATCGATAAGGGAGTCAATTCCTGATAAACTGTGTCGAGAAATAAGAAATGTTGTGCATATATCATTTTAAACAAAAAGTAATAATTACTTGATGATATACTTCGAACATCAGGGAATGCTAATAATCAAGGATGGTTCAGAATAGTAGTGCAGGATAAAGTTAAAGTGAAAGGAATCGACCCCCTTTCTTATGTCCTCGCTGATAAAGTAAATTTTTGAGAGTAAGGGGAATACCATGTTAATACTCACACGACGTGTAGGTGAATCGCTCATTATTGGTGATGATGTAGTAGTTAATGTACTTGGTGTCAAAGGAAATCAAGTAAGAATTGGTGTTGATGCACCAAAAGAAGTATCTGTACATCGTGAAGAAATCTACGATCGTATTCAAGCTGAAAAAGATCAAGAAAATATCGCATAAAAGTAAAATTTTACTAGGTATTCTAGAGTTGGTTGTTATATAATAGTCGGCTTAAGACGGAGAGCTGGCCGAGTGGCTGAAGGCGCGCCCCTGCTAAGGGTGTATAGGTTTATCCCTATCGAGGGTTCGAATCCCTCGCTCTCCGCCATTAAAATTTATATTGAATTATTATTAATATTCTGTATAATAGATAGATTAAGCGCCCGTAGCTCAGCTGGATAGAGTACCTGGCTACGAACCAGGCGGTCGCACGTTCGAATCGTGCCGGGCGCACCATATACTTAGTATATACATCAAGCAGTTAGTCACTTGTGACTAACTGCTTTTTTGTTTTTAATATTTATTATCCAAATAAGTATTAAAAACAGAATAATTTATAAGATATCTACCATATGCCTGCACTGGGGATAATTCGAACAGCCCCAAAAGTTACGCCCTTTATTTTGACCTCTAGTAAACTTTCTTAATACCAGTTCGCCATTGCACTGAGGACATTTTCTTTCTATTGTGATGTCAAGCCCATCTTCGTTCGGTTCAATTAATGCCATTATTGATGAGTTATCAGTTACTTTTACAACTATTTCAGGAGTAATAGCTAGCTTTAACTGCATCTGACTGATAAGTTCTAGTCACATCGAACCTTACGAAGGGTAGTGCTACAATACTTAAGACTTTAGTAACAAATTCATCACGTTCTTGTCGCTTAATTTTTGAGTGAGATTGATCATCTAGTTCAATAGCACAAAGAATTTTAGAAGTGCTTTTCTCGCATAAAATAAAATCAATATGTTTAGCTTTAATCTTATTGAAAGACTTTCCCCACACTTCTCGACTTACCCCTTTGTTTACAGAAACTAAATCAGCGAGTCGAACTTTTGCAAAGATATCGTATTGCTCGGATATTGCAATTTTTAGCACATGATAAAACGATAACTCAGCGGGAGTTAACAGGGCTGGTATTTTGAAGTAAGGAAATACATCTTATTTTTCAGTGGCTTGTTGAGTTTTATTATTTTTAACAAAAAGTAAAAAGCCAATAATAAGTAGTATAAAAACAAAGACTAAAATTTCCATATACATATTTCCTTATAATCCAAACTGCAGTGTAAATCACTGTTGCCTAACATGTATATGCCTTTGATAACTCGGACTAAAGAACGTTAGACTGAGTAAATGTCAGTTTATACTTTCGATATACAAAGATGATAATTACTATGTTTTTTTGTCACAGGTTGAATTGCGCTGTGAGTGCTACATGCTCATAGTTGTTAACTGATTATTCAGTTCCCTTTTATTTAATGACCATGATGATGACTTTTAGTGAGTTTAAACCATCTATATTGCTTTGGTTATAGTGGTGATCAACTGCTAATTTTAAATTTCAGAATAAAACGTCGTAGATAGCCTAATGCTTATCGAGTTAGGGAGTCTATCTGCATCCTAGATATTATTTTACCGAAGTTTTATTTTTCAGATAAAGTGCCTTTGTCTGTACTATTAAGGTTTATAGTTTATTACATAATATTACGCTCAAACAAGCTTAATAACATCAGTAATGTTATTAGTTATTTGGCCGATAACATACATAACCGTTGGCTAAATGAGGTCAAGTTAAGTATTCAAGATATATAACTATAGCGGGTAGATTAAGCGTATAAATATGCTAATATAATTTTTGAGAGTTTATAGATTGACTATGATTCTGTCTTTCTATCGCTCTGAGTATTGATATTTAAACGGTCCTTCAGAAGTGCGACGTGAACGACTGTTTTCTGGCTTATGGTTTAACTAGAATAAGCTTTGAGAGGTTATTTTGCAGAGGGAGGCTGCGGATCAAACATAGCGCTAAAAGTGTGGATTTAGGTGAGACCAGTTAAATGTAGGTAATCGTAAACTAAGGAGTAGTTGTGATTAATGGAAGCGTAACAATAGTAGACAAGCTTAGTGGTGAAATAGCGACTAATACCTTCTCTTCTTCGCTTAGCTTGACAGAACCTAGTGTGGTCAAGATGCCGTTTGGAAAGGAGCAGGTAGCATCATTCAAGCAAGTTGCTAATAACCTTTACATTGAATTGAAGTCAGGCGAACAGATCACGGTAGAAAACTTCTTTAACACTTTAGGTGAAGAAGTACAAAATGACCTCGTTCTGATAGATGACAATGGAATTTCATGGTTAGCGAAGTACGACTCACCTTGGACTGAATTCACTTTTTCTGAGCTTTCGGAACTTGCTGTTGAGCTTTCAGAAGTGGCTGTGGCTGGAGGTGCTGGCAACAGCGGGTTATTAGGTCTACTTGGTGTCGCAGCTGCTGTTACGGCATTAAATACAATTACTAAAAGTGCTGCTAACGATATTATTGCAACGGACACCACGGCGCCGACCTTTGTGAGCGCCGCGAGTAGCAGTGATGGCAACACAGTTATCGTCAGCTATAACGAAAATCTAGACAGCAGTAATCCACCGGTCGCTGGTGACTTTACGGTGACCGTCAACGGCAGCGCCGTGGTCGTGAGCGGGGTCACGATAAGTGGTAGCGCGGCGAGTCTTAGCCTCGCCACACCGATTAGCAATGGGGATAGCGTCACCGTGGCGTATGCCGATCCAACGGCCGGCAATGACAGCAACGCCCTGCAAGATGTCGCAGGAAATGACGCGGCCGATTTAACCAGCCAAGCGGTGACCAATAATGTG